>Ga0315277_10004231_pt1 | contig 19229 bp, 26 predicted proteins | sample YL17G05_15_MG_FD_203695 | JGI IMG/M metagenome (GOLD analysis project Ga0315277, IMG submission 203695) | Sediment microbial communities from Yellowstone Lake, YNP, Wyoming, USA - YL17G05_15 | ecosystem: Environmental > Aquatic > Freshwater > Lake > Sediment | place: USA: Wyoming | collected...
CTTCTCATTTTCAGAGAGAGAAAAGAGAGAGACAGATTTTTGAAAGATTTCAACTTTAAAAATGCTTCTATGAGCAATTTTTCTAGAAAAAATTGGGATGTTAAGTTTCAGGGTTTACTTAACACTTCTTATGTTTTAGATGAAAAAATGGAGATGGGTAATTGTTTTGATTGTTATTTTGCTTTTAGCTGTGATATTTATTCCAAGGAACAGCGAGGATAAAAGTGAGCTTGTGCGCGTTAGTTTTAGCAGCATACAGATAGATGCAGAGATTGCAGACACTTCTACGGAGATAGAGAAAGGATTAATGTACCGGGAAATTTTAGGGGAAAACGAAGGCATGCTGTTTATATTTGATAGGGAAAAAGAGACAAGTTTCTGGATGAAAAATACTCTAATTCCCTTGGATATGATTTTTTTAAACGAAAATAAGGAGATAGTTCATATTGTTGAGAATGCAAAGCCTTGCAACAGTTCAGATTGTGTTTTGTATCCTTCAGGGGTTCCAGTAAAGTATGTTATAGAGGTAAATTCGGGCTTTGTTGAGGAAAATGGAATAGAAGTCGGGGATAAGGTGGAGTTTTAAGAAGATTTTTATGTATGAATGCAGATGCTATACTATTGTAAGATAAGTTTTTGACTAAATATATCTTTAAATATTTCTTATTTATTTGTTAGCTATGGTTGGCCTAAACTCTCTGAAAGATGCAGTCATGGAACAGGCGAGGGAAAAAGGATTTGGAACTTCATTAGATGAAATAAGTGTGCCTGAAAAGCTAATGCTCGTATCAACAGAGGTTATGGAGATAGCTGAAGAGAGAAGAAGGATATCCCAATCTTTGGATGAAGAATTTTATTTTTGGCAATCTCCTCCTCACCATCCAGATGAGCCTTCCTGGGCTTGTCTTTTATCACATCCAGATAATAGTTCAAGATTTAGGCTTGGAGTAAATCCTCATTATAGAGAAGAATGGGGAGATGCTTTGCAGAGGATTCTTCATTTAGGAGGATGTTTTGGAATAGAATTTCCAGAAGCAGATTTAACTCATTTTAATGCCAGAAGATTTGCTTCTGCAGAATCTCCTGAAAGATTCCTGGATTTTTATGAAATGGTTGCACAGGCTTATGAAAATTACCGTAGAATGCCAAAAGCTCCAGAAAGAAGGAGATTATTTGAAAGGGCCCTGATTGCTCTTGCTCATTATTGTGTTTATTCTTCATTATCCGATGGGTTTCCAATTGAAGATGCTGTTTTAGAAAAAATTGAAAAAAATAAGCAAAGAACCTGGAGAAGAGAGGATTATAATGAAAAGATAGTCTGAAAAAGCTAAAATTTTCTTTCTTAAGCTTTAACAAACAACGAGCACCAGCACTCTCCTTTTTCTCTCCAAGTTTTTTGTACCTTGAAATTGCACGGGCAAACTAGCTTTTTATCAGCTTCTCTGTCTCCTAAAGTCATTCTGCACGGGCAGAACTTTAGGCCTTTGTTTTTTTCATTGTTTAAGACTCCTTGCGCAAGAAGCTTAACTGTTTCTTGATTGGAATTTAAGATAAACTTGGCGCCTTCTGGCTGCCTGCTTGTCCATTCCTGCCATATTTTAATCTGGCTTTCTATTTCTTTTTCACTTATTTCTTCATTATTCATTCCTTCAGCCATTTTTTCAGCTCCTCGTAACTTTGCTCTCCGCAGATTGCCTTGCCTTTTTCTTTATTTACAAAAGCAGGAACTCCTAATCCATCTCCGCAAGCAGGAATTATCAAATCCTTATTCTCCCGCATTTTTCTTGCATTTTCTTCGTTATTCCAGGCTTCTAACTTCTGAATCTTAAACCCTTCTTTTATCAGCCGGTCTACTATAGGTATCATTCTGTGGCAGTGAGGGCAGGAAGCTCCGTGAAACATTATTATGCTCATTTTGTCATCTCCAGAAACTCTTTTTTGCTTATTTCAACATAGGCTTCTTCAACAAAGCAGGTAGGGCATAATTTTGGAGGCTTTTCACCTATATGCAAGTCATTACAGACATTGCACCTCCACAACTTTTTAGTCCCTAAGTTATCAAGAATCTGATTAATATCGTTTATTTCGGCTGGAGAGAATCCTTCTTCTGCAAGATTACCAAAATGAATTTCTCCTGTATTTGATTTGAAAAACTGCTTCATAAACTAATTAATTCTCTACTTTATTTAAATTTGTTGTTTTTTTAAAGGGTTTTATTTTCCCTTCTTGCCAATCTCTTAATATCCGCCGGGCAGTCCTATCTGTATCCACTAATCCTCCTTTTTTTAAGTAGCTAAGCTTTCTTCCTAGCTGTTCAATCAGTACTTCTGAATCTCTTTCTGCCTGAATGTTATAATACTCTTCTAAAACTCCAGGATAGCTTTCTAATAGCTTGTGAATGACCATTTCAGGCTCTTTGGTCTTATCCCAGCTTTTTGCGCCAATTTCTGAGTGTTTTATTAAATAAGCAGGATTTAGTTTTAATCTTTCATTTATTGGAATGATGCCGGGAGTGTCGATAAGGTAGATTCCGTCTGAGAGCTTTACTTTTTGTATCCCTTTTGTAAATCCTGCCTGCGAAGAGGTTTTTGCTGCAGATTTTCCTGAAAGTATATTGATTATTGAGCTTTTGCCTGTGTTTGGATAGCCAACAATTCCCAAGTTTACAGCTTCTTTGCCTAATTCTTCTGATTCTCTTCTAATAAAATCTTTTAAATTGCCTTTCCCCATCTGGTTTTTGCAGGAAAAAAAGACATAGGGCTTTAGTTTGTGAAGTTCTACTTCTCTTATTATGGTATTGGTATCAGCTAAATCTGCCTTGTTTAAAATAAATACAAGCTTCTTTCCAAGCTGCTTTACTCTTTTTTCTATTCTTGGATTTCTTGTCTGTTCTATAAACCTCGCATCCAAAACCTCGAGGATTATATCTGCCCCGCAGATTAGCTTGTCTATTAGCTCAGGAATCCGGTATCTGTGCATGTTGGTTGTATTCCTGTCGCTTTTCCTTTTTATAGAAAGTCCTTTTTCTGCCATCCTATTCTTTAGAAGTTATGGTTTATTAACTCTTGGGATCAAAAAATTCCTCTAGTTCTAACGCACCTTTCAAGGTGCGTTCTTTGGGAATTTTAGGATGACCCAAAATAGCTCATCCGCATTCTGAAGAATGCGGTTTTCGCCTCAGAATTTTGGGCATAAATTTATAAATCCCATATCTTTAGATAGTTTATGAAAAAAGACTACAAGATGTATGGGTTTGCGACTGCTGCAATAATGTTTGTTTTAGGAATCTATTTGCTTGGTCATGCAGGAGCGAATTATTTGCAGTCAAATTCTGGCGCTGTAGCTGAGGATACTGGAGCTTTATTATCCCTGAGTGTCACTGCAACGATCCAGTTTATTCTTGGGTTGGTTGTTGCTATTCTTGGCGTTTTTGTTTATTTGATATTCCTCAGAAAAAGGCCGGAAGAAGAAGAATTCTAAAAAATGTTTATTTTAAACATTTATTAGTTGATATTTAGACCGTCCTAGTTTTAATTTTTCAGCTTCATTTATCTGTTCAAGACCACTTTTTTGGTTAAATTTTAAGAATACGTCAATTCCTTCTTGCTTAACAATAGAATCATAGGCGGCCTTATCAACTGCAACAGGGTCTTCTCCTGCAAAATAGCCAACATCTTCAGCAATTGTTTCTTTAGAATCAGTTTCACAATCGCACAATTTTGTAATGCTTTTTGCCACATTTATATAATAATCTTTTTTAAATTGCGAGTGTGCAGTGTTTGCACCATCTGCGAGCAGAGAATCAAATAGGGCGACCTTGGGCTTCATCGCTTTATTGGGGCAAAGAATTATGCAATTAGAACACCCGTAACAATCAAGAAAAACATGTTCGTTGTTTACTATACTTAAAAATCCAAAATTACAGGCTTTTTCGCAGGCTTTACAAGCATTGCAGTTATCTAGTATCTCTGGCTTTCCGCCTTCATGTATTTCCTGCTTGCTCTTTTTGGTCAGGGCTCCCATTCCTAGATTTTTAACTGCCCCTCCAAATCCACAACAGCCATGCCCTTTAAAATGGCTTATAACCAAAACCGCATCCGCATCAGCTAAAGGCTTGCATACCTCGTAGCTCAGATACTTCCCTTTTACTAAGATAAGCGAATCATCTGTAACTATTGGTCCAAGAGTTCCAAATCCTTTTTTAACTGCATATTCTTTATAGGTTTTTGGGTTATCTCTTATCCCCTCGTAGGCTGTTGCAGAGTCGTATAAAAAATAATCAAAGCCATTTTTCTTTAAGATGGCTGTAAAGGGCTTTATGTCTTCTGGATTAAAGGCGGTCTTGTTTCCTTCTTCTCCAAAATGCAGTTTAACTGCCACTTTTTTACAGCCCTTAAATTTTTGCTTTATATTTTCTTCAAGAACCCTTAAGTATTTTTCATTGAGTTCTTTGGAAAAATAAACTTTAGACATAAATATAAGAAAATTGAAGGGTATTTAATATTATGTAAATACAAACCGCAAGATAAGTATTATTCCTAGTATAAAATTATAGATTCCAAACAAGTAAAATTTATCATGCCTGACAATTCTTACAAGCAGCATAATTGTCAGCAAGCTGGTAAGAAGAGTTATTGTAAAAGCGGTCAGTAGAACATAGAATGGAATTGTCATTGCGGATATTTCTCCTGATTCCAAGATTGCTGCCCCAAATATAATAGGTATTGCTAAAAGAAAAGAGAATTTTATAGCCTCTTCTTTTTTTAACCCTAAAATCAAGCCAGAGCCAGTTGCCATGCCGCTTCTTGAAATTCCCGGGAAAATAGCCAGTATCTGAGAAAATCCTACAAAGAGCGAGTCTGAAATTGAAGGATGAGTTTTTTTCTCTTTTGCATATTTTGTTGAATAGATAAAAACCCCGCAGATAACGAAAAATACCCCTATAAAAAATAAGTTGTTGAAGGTGTCTTCCACATACTTTTTAAGAAAGACGCCGGCAATTGCAATTGGGATTATAGAAATAACTAGCCTTGAAATATACTTTATATCTCCGTCTGTAAAAAGTTTAAGAATATCTTTCCAGAAATAAATTACTACTCCAAGAGCACTTGCAAAATGAAGATAGACTACAAACCCTAAAAACCCTTCAGGGCTTACATTAAGCAATTCCTTGAATATGGCTAAATGCCCTGAACTGCTTATTGCAAACCACTCAGTTATTCCTTCAATAAAGCTTAATATTATCGCCTCTACAAATGTAACCATAAAGGATAAGAGAAAAAACTGGTTTAAAAAGTTTAATGTCTATTGAAAGAGAGTAACAAAATAGTTACAGCAAGGTTTAAATATTTTTAAAGCATCTTATACTGATGATAGATGAACCAAAAGAGAGGGTATATCCTGCAGTAAATAGCCTGGGACATCCAACAACTCTTGCTTCTTATTGGGTTATTGAAACGGCACGTAGAGAGCCAAGTAGATGGTTTAGTAGAGAAGAGTTAAGGCTAGCCTTTCGCGAAAGAGATGTTCAGAGCATATGTTTGAGCCTAGTAAGCTTAGGAATATTTGAGGTGGATAAAGCAGGAAATTATAAGTATAATCCTGGATGTTCTGCATGCAGAAATACCCCGCTTAGAGAAGGGCTAGAAAGATTCTTTTCAGAAGTAGATCTCGGGAAGGTTATCCCTTGTTGGGATCTGCCGTATTCTCCATCTTTCTATGTGGCATATGGGAGAGGTTTAAGATCAGTTGCAGCCTAAAGGTTTAGATTTTTATAGAAACATTTAAATATACACTTGTATACAAATGTATATAAAAATGGAAACTACAATAAGGATAAAACCTAAAACAAAAGAAGAGCTAGATGGATTCAGGCAGTATAGGAATGAAAGCTACGATGAATTAGTAAGAAAACTAATATACCTAGCGAAAATGTGTGAAAAAGACCCAAAATTAAGCCAAAAATCTATTCAGGAAATTAAAGAAGCCAGAGAAAATATTAAAAGAGGAGAATTCTATACAGAAGAAGAAGCCAAAAAGATTCTTGGCATTTAAGATGTATGGACTAATATTTGAAAAAAGAGCACTTCAGATTCTAAATAGATTAGATAACCCTATAAAGCAAAGAATCTGGAATAAACTTCAGGATTGTAAGCAAGACCCCTTTAGATATTTGGAGCTATTAGTTGAAATTAAAGGATTTAAATTAAGAGTTGGGGATTATAGAATAATAATCGATGTTGAAAAAGAAATAAGAGTTCTTCATGTCTTAAAGATAGGAAACAGGAAAAATCTAATGTCTAACTAATAAATTTTAAAAAAAGAGGATTTATATACTACTTAATATTGATAAATAAATGGCTAAGAGCGAATTAGAACAACGGCACTCGAAAAAAGGCTGTTATGGGACAACTGAATGGTCAGAAAATTCTGGCATTTGCCGGAGATGCGAGTGGAAGGATGATTGCGGCAAGATTGAAAAGACTAGAATGTCAAAAATGTAATTTAATGAATTCTACTAATCTGCTTTACAGGGTTTTTTGAGAATCATTTAAAGAGTCATCTCTTTTTCTTGATTTTTCTCCTCTCTCTTTTTCTTTTTCCTGCCTGGATTCTTCTAATTTACCTTCTTTTTTCTCCCAGCAGTCTTTACAGAAATAATTGCCTTCATCCATATATGAATCCCAAAATCTTATTTTCTTTTTACAAATACTACAGGAATTCATTTTTTCTTTCACTTTTTCCATAACCGGATTATTAAGCTGCTCCTGCCAGCAATCAAAATGAAAACAGATAAACTCCATAATTCTGCCTTTCTTCTTTATGATTATCATTACATAAGGGTCTTCTCCTTCTTCATTTATCGGCTTATCACATTTAAGGCATATCTTCATTTTATTTGGAAAGGAACGGTAAGATTTAAATCTTACTTAAAGGACATAGTTAAGTTTAAATCCATTGAATTGCTGATTAAGCAGAGGAATAAACATGGGAAAACAAAGACGAAGAAGGCCAGGCAAAGGATATAAGACTAAAAGGTAAAGAAAGAATATTTTAATCATATAGCTTATTTTATTTTCTTAGTTTCTCAATTTCAGAAGATTATCAATTTATCCTCTCCATTGCTTGTTTAATTATATCATATAAAGGTTGGATTTCTTCTTTAGTTCCAGGAAGTGTCAGTTTCTCCCAGCTAAGATCTAGTTTTCCCAAAAGCCATCTTTTTGTTTTACGCTTGTCCCTACCGCGCGTAGAGTAATATATTGAGAATTGATACTTCCATTTTTCAAAAGCGGCAATAGCATCTGCATTTAGAACTATTTTTGATTCTAGCGATGTCGGCCTATACCCTGAAATCCCGCTATAGCTATGCTCTAAAACGCATTTGGCTATTCTTCTCCTTGATTCTCTATCAAATCCATACTGCCACAGCTTAAATCGAGTATAATAGAAGCCGCTGATTTCATGAGTAACTCCTGCAAATTTAAGATAGTCAAACAAGACTCTGCCAATATCGTGCATATAAGCTCCGACTTCTATAATAAACCTATCTCCTCCGTGAATCTGCTGGAGTTTTAAGGCAGAATTAACAACAGGAATTAGATGGTCATCCCAATTATGAGGAGGGTATGCGGATAAGCAAAGTCTCTTTACCCTTTCCCTTAATTCTGTTTTTTTCTCTTCATCCATTTTGAGTTTGATAAAAAACTTTCAACTACCTCTTGGATGTTAAAGCCAAATTTTAAGTTTGGAATGTCTTTTTTTGAGCAAAATCTTATTTCTTTTCCTTCCCTAAGTGTAATCTCGCTTAGATCTAAATCTATTTTCTTATAAAAGAATGACTGATTGAATGGTCCGTAGCTAAAATTCTTAAAGTGTTCAAGATTATCTAATTCAATGCCTATCTCTTCTTTTATCTCGCGTTTTACTGTTTGTTCTGGAGATTCTCCATTTTCTAAAGCTCCGCCAAGCAAGACCCAATGACTGGGAAAATCTTTAACTTTTTCATCCCTTAATTGCAGTAGAATCTCCCCCTTGCTATTTTCTATTATTATTCCGGCGCAATTTATTGCTTTACTGTCCATTTTTGCTCCTCCTTTGGCAAGAGATGCTTGAAACAGCCTGGATCGCCTTTAGTCATATCTTTTGTTGTGTTAAGATTTGTATAGAGAGCCATTGCAGGGCATATTCCTTGGCATTGTTTAGTATACTTTTCACACCCTATGCATTGCTCTTTCTCGTATTTTCTTCCGTACTCTAAAAGAGGAGACTCGAACCATAGGTCTTCAAGAGTTTGGTCTTTTATATTCCCTCCAGAAGGGATAATTTTACAACTAGTCATAAAATTACATATGCTTATGTCTCCTCTGTAGGAGACGCTGAAGCATCTTTTAGCAGTACCGCATCCATCCCGCCTTAAATCTCTTGGAACAATGGGATAATCTTTAGTCTTAGAAAGAATATCAAAAACAACAAGCAGATTAATCCCCGAATCTTTTATTTCTGGGTCTTCTCTTAGCTTCTCAATTAATTGGTTGACTTTATAAAACTCTGGCGCCCGTAACATATTCTCTCCATTAGGGTCACCAGGGCAAGTAAACCCTTCTCCAAAAGGTCTCTGAGGCCCAAAATTAATGTCAAAAGGCTTTCCATAAAATCTTGCCTTCGCAGCCATAATTCTTGTAAACTCCTCTACCTGATGCATATTATTCTTCCCTAAAACAAAATTAAGTTTTACATTAGATTTTTTTGAAAGAAGATAGTCTAATGTTTTTATAAGTTCAGCAAAAGTAGGCGCCCCAATACCATTTATTACCGGTTTCGCAGACCTTAATTTATCATGCATATCCTTCAGCCCTGCGAAAGTAATTCTGATTTCTTTAAATCGCATTGCTGCAATTTCTTTTAAGACTTTTTCTCTTCCTTTGTAATAGCCATTTGTATAAAGAGTTGTGGCCAGGCCGCAGTCTATTGCTTTCGATGAAATTTCCTTCCATCGAGGATGCATACTCGCTTCTCCGCCTTGCAAATTTGTATAGACTACTCCCATATCTCTAGCTTGTTCAAAAAAATCAATAATCTGCTCTGCAGTCAGTAACTGTCCAGATTCGTCCTTTCTTTTTCTGTCTTCAATATTATAGCAATGAAAACAGGCCATATTGCATTCTTTATCGACATCAATAATAATTCCCAGCGGAGCACTTAACATTGGATATTTCAACGGCCTTCTAATTGCTGTCCTGTCTGCTTGCAATAAACCATCAACTAGAACCTGCTGTGCTGCCTTCTCTTTTAAGAATAATTCTAATTCTTTTAATGACGGTAGAGTAGAATTCATTTTTTTTACTATTGAATCGTCCATTTCAGAATTATAGTTCTTGGCAGTCAAATCTTGAGTCTGTAGATGTTTATGGATCGAATCTACTGGAAGGCCTGATAATTGCAAGGCCCTTGTCTGCCACCTGTTCAAGATTTCATGCTTCCATATTTGCCTGTCATAGAGCAGTCCCCCAAAATATTCCTCCCTCAGCAAAAATCTTTTAATCATTTAGTCCTCCAACCAGTCTTTTTTCAAAATCTTTTAATTGTTCCTCTGAAAAAGTAACCTCGCTTAATGCTTGTTTTAATGTTTCATAATCAAGGGAAGAAAAAACTTCATATGCCCGCGTACAAAACTTACCGCCCATTTCCAGCCCACCCATTTGCCAGCTATCGAACATAGAGGGAACTTCTTTTGTTCTTGGGAAAATCAATAATTCATTGCCCCTCGTCAGAAGGTTAAAAGGGGTATCTTTTTGAATTTTTTCAAGGCGTTCTGCTATTTTTTCATAAGATTTCTTATCGCCTACTATTTTAATGCCTCTTGCAGGATATGTTATTCTATAAACAGAAAAGTCAGCATCTAGGTTTATTTTTTGGAATTTTGCTCCTCCCTTTTCTGAAAAAATAGGGAAGGGTTCTAAATGACCTTGTGCATGAAAAATTCCTGGCGCTGTTGCTCCGCTTCCGGTTATACTTAAAAATATTGTGTAGCCGGTATCTCTTGCAAAGTTCATTAGTTTTAGTATATCTTCTTTTTTTATTTCAGGTCTGGCTTCAGAAGATAAGAGCATTATATGGTATTTTTCTGATGGGAGAGTATTTGGATAGATTAAAAATCCATTATGTTCTAATGCGCAGTATTTTTCAGGATTATCGAACACTTTCTTAAAGGGGGACTTGTTATTATCGGACTTTTCTTCTGCAGAAAACTCTTTTCTCTTTTTATAAAACTCTTCTTTAAATCTGCTGTATAGAACTTGAAGTTTAAACCCTCCGGCAATCTCTCTTTTTTTAAGGGCAGTTTCTACATCTTCTCCTCTAAAATAGTTATCCCAGTTGCTTATTATTTTTCCTTTTAGATTATCCATTTTTAAGCAGACCCGCAAAACAATAGGGATCAGGCGCATTTAATTTTCCTGCATTCAAATAAGAGTCCACACTGCAGTTTCCAAAACACTTTTTAATATAGAAGTTGCACTTCAGACATTCTTTGCTCTTTACCTTTTTTAAATCTCTAAAAATCCATCTTTTGGAGTCAAGCCAGATACCCATAAAATTATCCTCCTTAAGATTCCCTGCTGTGAATAATCTTTTAGTTTCGCTATCCTCCAACTCATTTGCAGGAGATACGACACAGCCATAAATTTCTCCAAAAGGCGAAATCGCTGCTACTTCTATTCCTGCCCCGCAGTTTTTCTGATTAAGCAACGAATTCGGCAGGCGTTCACTTCCCTCTAAAATATCAAAGTAGGTCTGTATTTTTATCTTATACTTTTCTCTTAGATATTTAATCTTAGATAGAATGCCTAACATGTCTTCTTTTGTTAATAATTTAATCTCCGGAGCTTTGGCTCTTCCGGTAAACTTTATCGGAACAAAATTGAGGACATTAACCCCCAAAGGAACAGCAATCTTCGTCAAATCTTCCATAAAATCTTTATTATCACGGGTAAGAACACAATTTACCTTTATCATCAGGTCATGTTTTTCCCTCAATTTTCTTATGTTGGAGACTACTTTATCAAAACTTCCTGCTCCCCGGACAGAATCGTTATATTCTTTTGGCCCATCTAAGCTGAGGATAATTATCTTAATGTTAGATTCTTTTATTTTTTCCAGAGTATTATCATCAAACATGCCATTTGTTCCAAGAGAAATAAAAAAACCAAGTTTATCTGCATAATTAACTATCTCCCAAAAATACTTATGCATTGTTGGCTCGCCTCCGGTAAATCTGACTTCAAATACTCCAGCCTCTCTAAGTTCATTCAGCAGCGAGAATATTTTTTCCTTGCTTAGCTCATTGGAAAAAGCGAAAGTGCTGCGGTTATAGCAATATTTGCAGTTTAAATTGCATTTTCTAGTTAATTCGAAATAAACTTTTGAAGGAGCTGATAGACAATCAGAAGGCAGTTCTTCTCTTGGAACTTTTGATTTAAATAATTCAAATGAAGGCGGGCCATTTTTATCAAACAAATAATTAAATTCTTTGTGCTTTGCAAGTATTTTTTTATATTGCTCTTCGTTTAGCTTTGTCACAGCTCCTTTTTCATTGTCAAATAACATTGCGCCTATTTTCTCTTCTCTTAGCTTATACTTTATTTGTGAAGTCATTTTATTTATTATAACCAATAACAACTGGTGCTGAATCATGTAAATGATCAAGAGGGCATTTCCATTTTAATTTTCCAGACTTATCAAAACAATAAAAAAAGTTTCCAGTGCACCACTGGTCTTCCACTCTTATTAATACATTGTCATCAAATATTGCAGGATGATTACTAGCATTGCCTTCTGTTTTATATTCCCATAATATTTTTCCTTTTTTATCTATTGCATGCACTGTTCCATAAATATAAGTTCCAAAAACTGATAAATCCTTGTCTCTTGCACATGTTCCATTCAGGCAATCATATTTTTCTTTTGATAATAATTTAGCTTCCATGTCTAGCATGTGCACTGTACCATCACTTGTTTCTATTGCAATCACATCTTCAAGGCATGAAGGAATTCCAGTAAATCTTGATTCTTTAGTATCATATCTCCATTTTAAACTGCCATTTAGATCATAACAATCTAAAAATGATTTTTGTTCTAGAAGTTCATTGCCATCACCAACCCAATGTTCACGTGGCACAATTATTAAGTCTTTATCTATAATTGTTGCACCAAATTGCATTAATAGGCTTTCATCCTCTGATTTTTTTCTCCATTCTATTTCATGATTAGGCTTTATTTTTATTAATTCACCTGTGCTTTCCTGAGATTGTAAGGAGCTACCTTCATGGTCAGCATATTCTAGCATTCCATTAATTGAACAATAGATAACCCCGTCTTTTATTGAAATCCATGAATCTGCAATTTCATAGCCGGTTTTGATAGTAACTTCAAAGGTTTTTTTACCATTTAAATCAATTCCAATTACAGAAACTTCACATGGGTTTTGATATGATAATGCAATAATCATGCCATCAGAGTAAACAGGTTTTTGAAATTTTCCTCTTTCTTTATAATCCCAAATAACATCGCCATTTAAATTCAAGCAAGATATTGTATCAGAGCATGCAATTATTTTGTCTTGAGCAACAATTAAATCATGCTCTCCTGAGATAGAATCTAAATTTTTTTGCCAGTGAAATCGCCCATTTTTATTTAAAGCCCTTAAATATGATTTACCTTGATAGTTGTGAGAAAAAAACAAGATTGAGTATTCTTTATCTTCATGCTGGGATATATCTGCAAAACCTGTTCTTGAATTATTTGCCCTAATTGTTGACCAATTTTCATTTATCATTTTTTTCTCTTAGCTGTTTAACTTGATGTTCGCTTGTTTGCCTTGTAGTGTCCAGAGGCTGACAATATCTGCATTTGATGCAGGGCAAAAGCTTGGTGAAATTTATTAAATCATAATCTTTCTTCAGTTGAGCTCTCCTGATAAGAGATAGCTTTTCGCCTTTCCAGACATCTTTAATAAGAGTAGTGTTAATATCCCCAAGTACAAGGGTTTCATCAGGAGAAGGCCCCCTAAAAAGCTCATTAAAACAAATAACTGCTTTTCCATCGCAGTCTATACTAAATCTTGTCCAGTGAACGCTGCATGCTATTACCTCTTTTCTAGGTTCTTTTATTTTATCTGCTATTAAGCTGTTATAACTATGATAGCTTCTAATAAACGCGTCAGAGACTAATCCGGAATTCTTCCAGTATTCAACAAACTTCTTATCATACTCCTTGTCATCGCTCTCTACTCTGCTTACTAACAGCCTAGTTTTTAAGTTACCTTCTAAAATTAACTTATGGAGATACTCTATATTCTCTCTAACTAATTCAAATGCAGCTACACCCTTTGTTGATAGGTAGTTTTCCTTGTCAAAACTATTCACTGAGATTTCCACTATTGCGCAATTCTCAGCTAAATTTTTTAAAAGATTTTTATTTTTAGTTATTGCATTTGTGAATATCCAAACCCTGACTGATTTTCCTTTTGCATAGTCAAGTGCTTTCTCCAGGTTTTTCCAAAGTGTGGGTTCTCCTACTGAATGAAGTCTTAGCGTAGAGTGCTTGAATTCTGCCATCTCATCAATAACTTTCTTAAATAGCTCTAGAGACATGGCTTTATCCCCAAACTTATTTTTCCTGCTAGAGATTTCTGTCAAACCTACTGGGCAATGAACGCACTTGCCAGTACAAGTACCTCTTAACACACAAACATTTATGATATTGGGAAAATTCATTTCTTCTTGATTTTTAAATCCAGTCAGCAATTCCATTTTAATCTCCTAATTTATTAGCCAAGGGATTTTCTAAGGCTATTTCTTGCTTAAAACTCATAACTTTTTGAATAAGACTCTCAATTTTTGAGGTATCTAAATTAAGCTTCTTATAAACTGCTAAGAATAAAGCCAGGCCGTACAGAGGATGGGGGACTACACCTTTCCATTCGTACTCTTTTAAGATTGAAGGGATTAATAAATCTCTCAGGATTATTGATTCTTCTGCCAGCTTTTTTACCTCAGGGGTTTTTGGCAATACAATTTTTGGGATCTTGATAATCTGATTATTAAGCTTAATCTCTTCATAAACAAAATCAAGGTTTTCATCCTTGAGTATATCTGCACCAGCATAGGCTTCGACATAAGCATATACACTTAATCTTGCTCCGCGTTCTATTAAATTAAGACTAGTCTCTATTGTTTCTGTTATATCTTTATAGGAAACAGTCGGATAAAATAGAATAATGTTCATCAAAGGAGTAATTCCAACATCAAGAGTTTTAATAACAGAATTGCTCATCAGTGCTTTTTTATCATTTACAGATAGTTTTTTGTTCATATCTTCTAATATTTTATTAGAGAAGGAATCAACCCCATAAATAATAAGCTTAAAACCGTTTCTGTACATTTTTTTCAGCAGCTCTGAATCTATCCTATCTGGCCGCGTCAGGCAAAAAAAGGTTATATCTTTAAATTCGTTATTTTTTTCTAAAAGGTCGCAGAACTTATAAATTCGTTCTCTGTCTTGAAGGAGATCATCATCGCAGAAATAGAAAGACTCGACTTCTGGATGTGCAGATTTTGCTCTTTGCACCAAACTAATAAGCTGCTCAGGGGTCAAAGAGACCAGCTTCTGCTTATTGCAGGTAGCATTATCTAGAAAATGGGTAGAAGAACAAAAGCTACAGCCCATGGGGCAATGGCTAGTACTCATTAAACGGATAGTACGAATCATATTCTCATTTTTCATTATCTTTAAATGCGCCTCAGAATATATTTTTTCCATAAAACTCCAATATTCCTCATATGGAACTTTTTCAAAATCAAAGGCGAGCGAGATCTCTTCAAATTGTTCTTGAGTATAAGGCAAGGATAACGGAGTGTTATAAATCTCTTCATTGTTCTTAATAGCCAAACCCCTTACATCCCCAAATCTTTCAATTAAAGAGCCAGTTCGATTAAAATTCTTAAGGATTTCCTCTAGAGCAAATTCGCCAAAGCCCTTAACAACTATATTTAAAGGAGAAAAGCGCATTAAAAAGTCTATATTGAAAACAGCCCCTTGCCCCCCAGCAATTAATAAAGAACTTGGAGAGAGCCTGCTTACAGAATGTATCAGGGGAATATCATTTTTGAGCGTTGGTTGCAATAAACTAAACCCGATTATATCAAACTTTTCACTTTCAATCAAATCGTATAGCTTATTTATGCCATATAAGTCTGGATCGAAGACCTCTATATCAATGCCTAATTTTTTGCGTATATAAGAAGCTATTCTATACAGTCCGTAGGGAGGGCTCAAGTACTGCCCGACCCTCAAATTCTCATTTTTAAAGGATGAAATAAGGAGCACCTTAAGGACTTTCATCATAATAACTATAATTCGCGCGCTATAATAAAACTATCCCCTATTATCAATATTAATCAATATTGTTTAATTTATATAGTTGCCCTGCTTATTTATAGGATGGAAAGAAAAGTAATCAGTCAAGGAAACGATACCTTGACTATTACGCTCCCAAGAGAATGGACTAGAAAGTATAGTATAAAGGCTGGAGATTCTTTAAAGTTTAATATTAAAAATGAAGGTTTAGAAATTCGCTGCAAAGGAGCAAGCCTTGAAGAACCAGTAGAGCTCTTTATAGGCTTTACTAATCAAAAGCTTATCAAATGGACTCTCGGCGCACTATATAGAATGGGATTTGAAGAGATACGTTTAGGATACCCTAACTCTGCTATTTTTAGCCTAATTCAAAAACTGATAAAAGATACTTTTGTAGGGTTTATAATAACCCGCCAAGAAAAAAATTTGTGTGTAATAAAAAGTATGACTACCGATGAATCAAAAAATTTCCCAGCCCTAATGCGAAGAAGTTTTCTAGTCGCACTTTCGCTTGCAGAAAATTGTTATGAAACTCTAAAAAATAATAAATTCAGCAAACTACATGACATCTTATACTTACATGATAATACTGACCAGCTGATAAGGCTTTGCCAGAGATTAATTATCAAGAATTCCTACGCTGATATTGTTAATGCAAGTGTTAATATGGCCCTTCTAGAAAATTTAGAGCTAGTTTGTGACGATTATCGGGACCTCTGCAAGTTTATCCATAAAAAGAACAGATCTTTTAAGAGCCATGACAAGCTCATATCCTTGCTTCATAATGTAAATAAGATTTTTGATAAATCAGCACATCTTGTTTTTAGCTACAAAGAAGAAGACATACTCTCATTAATCTTAGAAATAAATGAGAATAATGCCAAAATAGAATCTCTATATTCAAATAAAGATAATGACCAAACAATCTTTCTTTTTTATTTAAAGTCTATTTCCGATTTAATTAGAAACTTTTTACCAACAATTATTCTGGAACATACCTCTAATTTGAAAAAGTAGGTTTTTCTTCAACATCAATTATCTTGTACATATCATCTTCTACTAGAATATATTGAGAATCTGTTAATATAATTATCTTGTTTCCTGTAATATACGAATCTTCTAATCTATGATCAAAATATCGTTCTTTAAAAAATTCATTTGCCCAGTGAGGATAAGTAATGAAGTTTACAAGATTAAAAGCTTCAAAGGTTTTTAGTTTATCTTCATACTCTTTTACGTCTTCTTCTAACCTGATTGAAATATTGGGGGAGGCAATAATTGAACCGGCACTTGAGCCAATATAAATTCCCCCTTCTTCCACAAATTTTTTGATAAATTTATCAAAACCTGATTTTCTAGCTTGCAATAGCAAATAGAAAGAATTTCCCCCATTTACATGTATAACCTTACAGTCTTGTAAATCTTCTTCGATTTGTTCAGGGGTTTTATTAGTAATTGTATAATCAAACAGGTCAAAACCTGCTTCTATAAGACCATTTCGGTCATTTTTTAACCATTCCATATCATTGGGATCTTCTGGTTCAGCAGCAGTCGATATAAAAGCAGTTTTAAGGGATTTTTCCTTTCCAATTTGCTTAGCAATATCTTTTGCAGTTACATTAATGCTTGATGCTAAAAATAGTCTTTTCATTTTGGAGCTCCTTAACTTCCTCTTAACCTCCTTTTTAAATCAGGACAGAGGGTTATTTAAAATTATCTGAGATTAATACGTCCGTGCCCAAATACATAATGAAAATTATGCTCCAAAAAATATCAGGTAAAAATTTTCTCTTTTGCCAATCTTGGTTATTAAAAAATTATGGTCTATTTTTTTAAGCTGTATTCTGTAATTTCCTGTGCGAATCCTAAATTCTTCTTCTCTACTCTTTAATTTAATAATGTCTACTGGCTGATTGCCTCTGAACTTTTCCAGGGTAAACAGAATTTTTTGCTGAATTCTTGGATTTAATCTCTCTAATTGTTTTTTAGAAGTTTTAGAAAAGATTATTTCCATTTTAAAAACCAAGTTCTTTTTTAACTTGTTCTAATGTAAAATATTCTCCTCTTTTGTATTCTTCAATTGACTTCTTAATATCCGCTTCTGCTTCTGCAGATAATTCAAGATGGGGTTCTATAAAATCCCAAATAACATCCTCGTAACTATCAGTTTCTTCTTTAAATTTTTTGAGAGTGTTTAATAACTCAGTGCTTATTCGAATTGATGTTTGATTTTGCATATAGGATGCATGCATTATGCATATATAAATGTTTCTATTTTGTACTTTGTCCATGAAAAATATTAAAATAAACGCCCTGCCTTTACACCCATAAGTTTTGTCGTATCAAGTGGGCACTCAACCTGCTTGTTTAATTATATAGGCTTGAATAGGCCTTGATTTTTAAATATTGTCGAGATTGAGTGGATAGATTATGACTGAGCAATCTTCCTTAGAAGTTCAGATAGAGGCTATTGTGTCCACTATTAAGTGGTTATATCTAGAAAGATTTATAAACTAAAAATTCTGAAGGAATAAATGAAAGCCGGAACAATCTATGATCGGGAAGCTAGAATTTATGAACGACATGGCGCAGGCAAAGAATTAGCTGACAAAATGGCAATTGTATTTGGCGGAGCTAGTTATGCTTCTTCCGTAAGCTTTAGAAATCTTTCCGACAAATTTCGAGCTTGTGACACACCAATTTGTTCTGCAGGTTTACAAAATATTGATGACTTATTTTACTTGAGTTTATTAGCGGGGGAGCAAAGATTAGCTAAACGATGTATCCGAGCAATAAATGCATATGCTTCTGGTCATTCTGGTCAAGATAATTTAATAGGTAATAGAAGATTAATTGATGCAAATTTACCTTTGGTTCAAAAAGTTTTATTTGAATCTGAAGGCGATATAAATGGTTTGAGAGCACAATATAAAAGAAGACCTCTTGAAAAACATTTTGAAGGATGTGATTTTTACAAAAAAGATTTAAGAGAAGGAAGGATGCAAATTTCTTTGTGGCCTGCGTTTTCATATGGAGGACAACTGGCTTTAACGGATTTGCATAATGACTGTACTGTTATTATAGCAATTCCGGCTGCTAAAGATCCAATTGGTCTTAGAGTTGATAAAATAGCATTAATGCAAACTGAAAAGCTAAGAAAATTAGGATATCATGCTGCATCTACAGCTCCGAATGTTTCTGCTGTATTACATTTGGATAAATTTGATTCAAAAAAAGATAGATATGAAGGAGCAACCCCCCAATCAGATTTTGCATTTTTTCTGGATTATCTTGCATCGGTCAATGGCCTTTTCTTTAGAGATGTGCACGATTCTGATTTTCATACACATCGATTTTCAAGTCAAGTAAAAAATGAAATGGGTTTTTTTGAGCCAAAAGCAAGATTTAAAAGAAGAGCAACAAAAAATTTTGATTCATGGGATTTGGGTTTTATTGAATCTCGTGTAAGCGAGTTAACGCCTTCCTTAATTGAAAGATTAAGAGCGGAGGAATTCCCTTAAGAATAATATCTATTTTATTTACAAGTATTATTAAATTCTTAATCTTATTGTATTTTTTCTTATGGTTGTATGGGTCTATTTTCATCCTTGTGTCAGTCCGAGCACATTGATTCTTCTATAAGAGGATGTAGCTGTTAAGTTAAATAAGATTAGCAAAAACAGTTTTTAACAGGGATTATCACGAGTAAAAAATAATATAGATTTTTAGTTTCAGTTTAATAAATATTGCCGGGTTGCCCTCGATATTTATGATTATTTTATTTATTTTCTTGAGTATTTTTATATAAAATA
>Ga0315277_10004232_pt1 | contig 19228 bp, 19 predicted proteins | sample YL17G05_15_MG_FD_203695 | JGI IMG/M metagenome (GOLD analysis project Ga0315277, IMG submission 203695) | Sediment microbial communities from Yellowstone Lake, YNP, Wyoming, USA - YL17G05_15 | ecosystem: Environmental > Aquatic > Freshwater > Lake > Sediment | place: USA: Wyoming | collected...
CATCGCAAACCTCCTGCGCAAAGCGGAGCATATCCTCAAGCGTATCGGCAAGCACACCGTCAAAATCAAAGAGGACGAGGGACATGGGGATGATTATATTGCGTATCTTCCATAAAGATAGTCATCACTAGAATGTATCTCCCCTTTTTGAGTTTATATTGAGATTCACGCCTTCTCTATTGAAGTCAACTGGAGAAGGGTTTGGCACAGAGACGCCTCTGCATCGCGGTTATTTGGCCCACGGGAACGAAAGAATTCCTTCCCCTGGCGGTCGATCAGCAGGATGTAAATGTGGTCTTCATCAGGCATTCCTAAAGCAGTCCGGAAATCGTTCTTATTGAGATAAAGTGTGATCGTGCGCTCACGGGTCTTTGAGTTGGGGATGCCTGCTCGCATGCCCTCATTGATAAACATTTTGGAGAAAGAGTTCATGCTCTGGATAGTCGGTAGCTCGTAATAAGCCAAATCCTCGTATTGCTGCTCCAGCTCCTTGGCCAGAGGGATCCAGGAATCAACTTCCATCTGGTGCCACTGCTTAAAAGCAATGAACACCAGGTTAAGTTTCCCCTGGAAATCCTGAGGTAGGATTCTTTTCTGCCTGAGTAAATTCGAACCACTTACGGTTGGAAAGCTCATTTCTGCTCCTGATATCTGCCTTTATTGTTTATAAAGATCCTATCTTCGCTGGATGTTATTATGCTGGAAAGGGTAATTAGTATATGTGGAGTCAAGGCTTGCAATAACCAACCCTTGACCATGATCGTAGGTGCGATGTCTAAATCAAACCAGTATAGTATCCGTAAATTCATATCCGTCTCATATCTCATTTGTCTTCACTGCGGCTTTACTACCACTCCACAAAGACAGCGCTAGCATAAGCACGGCCAGGAACAGGTAAATATAATTCTGATATGCACCAGGTGGGGTGTGTGCGAAAGAGATCGGCTTGATGCGCCCGACCAGCATCCGTCCCAAGGTTTCCAGCAACTGCACGCCCCACATCAGCGGCACCAGTGAGCGGTAGCGCAGGATTACCAGCCATTGAAGCAAGGCATAGATGAACTGTGCACTGCCCCACAGGGCGAAGGCAAAGATGACCTCGTTCGCCCCGGTCACAGCCATGTTCATGCCGGCAATGCTGCCCGTACCGCCATCTGATGAAAAGATGTGGATGAAACTTCGCACTAAGCCGATGGCGGCGATCAGGATAAAGAGGTAAAAGGGCAATTTTGACCCATGGATGGTATTGTCGGCTTTGGCAGGCAGCAGGGTTTCAAAAATATTTTTCATCGTCAAATCTCCTCTGTCAAGTTATCGAGTCGACAGATGGGTAAAGCGGTTGATAGCGTCCGCTACCTGGGTAGGCTGATCGAAATTGTCGAAGTGGCTGGCGTTCATGACCCACTCCAACCGAACATTTGGACATTCCGTGGCAACATCCGCAAAGATGGACGGTGGTTGGGCCGGATCACTATCGGCCTGCAATTGCAGCACCGGGAAGGGGAAGTTATTCCTGCAGATCTTGCCGATGGCAGTATCCAGGTCCCAATTCTTTTGCAGGAAATAATCGGGAACCATATCGCTAACGCCCGGGCGTGAAAATTCGTAAACCAGGTAATCGCGATCCAGCTGGTTCAATGGAGTTACCATCCTTTTGGGGTAGACCATATCAATGAACCAGCCGGGATCCTGCATCATATAAGAAGCAATGAACTTAGATTGGAACAGTAGCCACTGTGGTTTTTGAATATAGGCGGATATCATGCCAGTGTTTTTCTTTTGGATCAGATCCGCTTCCATGCGGACATAGCCCAGGATATGGTCCGGGTAGTCACTGACTAGCACGCTGCCGATGATCGAGCCCCAATCGTGGGAGACCAGATAAAATTTGTTGACCCCAAGACTAGTCATCAGGTCAAGGGCCTTAGAGGCCACAGTGTGCCAGTTGTAGTTTTTGTCCTTTTTATCAGAACGGCCATAGCCCTTCATGTCGATGGCGATCAGCCGGTAGTCATGGTCCACCAGAGGCAGTACTTTACTCCACGAATACCAGCCTTCCGGCAGGCCGTGCAGGAACAGAATGGTTGTGCCTTTCGGATTGCCTTCTTCCACATAATGCCATTGGATACTATTCACCACCCGGTCTTGCTGGTTGAACTGCGCATCAACCGAGTCGTATGTGGATTGTTATTCCATCCGAAATCTGGCATATTTTTCGACCATTCTTTTAGCGCGGAGAGGGGCATAAATCCAGACAAATCCCGTCACGAGCAAGCTAAAACCCTCCAAGAAAAACAGCACCCCTATCAGGAAATTTCTCATCAGCTAAATGCTCCTTGAAATTTAATTTACATTGTATAAATTATACATAGCGATGAACACCAAGTTAAGTTTCCACTGGAAATCCTAAGGCAGGATTATTTTCTGCCTGAGTAAGTTTGAACTGCCTACAGTTGGAAAGTTCATTATTCCTCCAGCGATTTGCAATTATTGAACAATAAACTTCCTGCCTCTTGCTTGTAGATTTACCCCAGAAAGTACACCTGAGAGATGTGGAGGTGTGTCTTACAATTACCATGCAACCCACCTCCACTCATATAATTCACCGGATTATGAACGGCAACATTATGTTCGGCGGGTTCGTACAGTCAGGGCAAAGGCTGCCAATGCATACATGGCAACTGCCAGAGCAAGACAGGCCAGGATGCTGGTGCCGATCGCCTTGCCGTCCCAGCCTGTATTCAGTAAAGCACGCATAGCCTCCAGGACATAAGTGATGGGATTGATTTTAGCAGCTACTTCCAGCCAACCCGAGAGTAGTGATAAAGGAACGAACGTTGGGGCAAGGAAGGTCAGCGGAAAGAAGAGGAAGCTGGCTCCTTGTGTGGCAGCTGCGCTCCCACTCCCCAGGGCTGCTGAGACGGTGAAACCAGCAAAACCTATACCGAGGAGAACCCCCAACCCAATTACAGCCAGTATCCCCAAGAAACCTGTAGCTGGTTTAAGACCCAGAATAAGGCCCACAGATACCACAACGGCTGCCTGGACCCCAAGGATTACCGCACCAGCCAGAATGGGCGCAAGCAGCAATGCCGCACGCCTGACGGGGGTTAGGAGCAGTTTATCAAAATAACCGCGCTCGATATCACGCACCAGGTTTTGGGCAGCAATGCCGGATCCAGATAGAGATCCGCTTACAATAGAGAGAGGCAGGATAAAACCTAAATAACTGCCTCCGATGCCAGGAATGAAACTGGATGCTTTCCCAAGCGTCGATTGGTAAATGACTAGAAAGAAGATACTAATTGCCACCGGTGGTAGTAATGCCTCAGGCGTACGCAATAAGGTGGTCAGCGAACGGACAACCAACAGATAAACTTGCACAGGGAGTGAAAAAGCACTGTTTTTTTCAGGCCGTATAACAGATAGTGTATTGACTTGTGTTTCCATAATTAATTTGCCTCCACCCGTCGACTAGAACGGGATGATTTGGGTTTACCCACCTCAGATGCAACCAGACGCTGTCCGGTGACCTGCAGGAATACATCATCGAGGGTAGGCTGAGTAAGGGTTAGAGAAATGGGTGAAAGACCCACACTCTGTAGCTGGTTGATCACAGCGGGAATAGATCCAGCGGCTTTGCTCAGATAAAGCCGGACGGTGTCACGATCTAGCTGGGTTCGGTCTCCCATCCCTTCTAGAGTGTATTGACCTTTTTCAGCAATTTCCGGTGTCTCAAAGACCAGGTTGATTGACTCTTCGCCCATGGCTGCTTTGAGCTTTGCGGGAGAGCCTTCAGTGGCAATCTTTCCATCGACGATAATTGCAATGTTGTCTGCCAGCTCGTCAGCTTCTTCCAGATATTGAGTGGTCAGGAAGATAGTGATACCCATTTCGCGGTTTAAACGGCGTACTTCGCGCCAGACATCTCTACGGCTGACTGGATCCAGCCCGGTAGTGGGTTCATCCAGGAATAACACTTTGGGTTGGTGCACTAATGCCATTGCCAAGTCTAGGCGGCGGCGCATCCCACCACTATAGGTGCCCACTCTGCGATCAACTGCATCTGATAACTGCACCAACTCCAGCAATTCGCGGGCGCGGGTAGTCGCTTCAGATTTACTGGCGCCAAACAGGCGCCCCTGAAGGACGAGTAGTTCCATGGACTTCATTAGTGGATCGATGCCAATATCCTGCAAGGCAACCCCAGCGACCCGTCGGACCTCTGCAGCCTGACTGACTACATCGTAACCCCCAACCAAGCCCCATCCAGAGGTAGGGAGCGCTAGAGTGGTCAGGATCTTAATGGTTGTGCTTTTCCCAGCGCCATTTGGTCCGAGGAAACCAAAGATTTTGCCTGCATCCACCTTAAAGCTTATTCCCTTTACAGCAGCCACCTTGCCTGCGTAGGTTTTGACCAAATTCTCAACAACAATCTCGCGATCGTTCATTTTTGCTATCCTTTCTGTCATGCGGATAATTTCGTACCGCCACTATATCCTATTTATACGACAATTCTAACCCATATTGTCTAATATGTCAATACAAAACATATACAATTTATATACAATATATTGACATTATTATCAACGAATGATTTGTGGAGCTGGCATTGGAAAAATAGAAAAATCAAGGATTCAAAATAAGCAGCATGACCTGGTAGTATCTGGATCAATCATCCCTGCTCGGAGACACTTATAATCTGACAATTTTTTAGACAAGAGGATTTTGGAGTATATTACTGACCTTTCTTTTTATGGGAAGCTCTGAATATCTCAAAGTTTCGAAATAATACGAATATACAAATTAAACCAAAGGTCTGTCCAAAATCCTACTAGGATAGACCACTACTTACCGCCACCTGTTGGTGTAAAAAGAGGAATAAATCCCCATATCTGTGCAGTGAGCGAGAAGTGGCTCGAACGCTCTACCAATGGCTTAAAAGACAACTGCTCTACCATTGAGCTACACGCTGATAACCTCTTAAGTCGGGTTTCAATCCAACTGTACCAGATTGCACTACAACTGTACCAGTAAAATCGTTTCTCGCAGGCTGATCCATGTGCGAACCTCGATCACGACGGATGTTTATGGTTATCTTTTATCAAATGTGCAGGATGAAGCAGCTGAGATGATCGATGATCTGGTAACATCGACTGAAGTAGTACTCGGTGAACGCATTTCCGTTATTTAATTGAGTTACAGACTATTGGATAAATTGGCACACGTAGCCCATGATTAAAACTAAAATCCCAAATACCAATCCCCTGACCTCCATATGTAGGCATGTCGAAAAGATAACCCCCTACCTGAGGGGGTTATCAAGTGGACCTGGCGGGATTCGAACCCGCGACTTCTTCAGTGCGATGGAGAAAAATACACGGCAAGCGGGTAAAAATGCTGTCTAATACGTCTAATTTGTGCCAATTTCACCATACTGTTCTAGCATATCTGTACCCGAATTGTTCCCGAAGGGTACCGCAGTATGAAGCAAGGAAAGGCGACCTGAAGCCCTTCCCAGAGGTGGAACGAGACGGTCAATAATAATTTCTAAATAACAATAATCCACTAAAAAACAAGATGGGGAGGTAGAAAAATAATCAATCCTGCATATATAACTGTGCATACTAATTATGAATGATCACTCCCTCATTTGCCATACCTTTACTAGTATTTCATCAAAAAGTCTTATTGGCATCACGATTTGAGCGAGATCCGGCACAGCTCGACAAGATCTATGCAAGAATTAAAATGCTGGGCTAATAATCATTTCGTCACGCAAATTGTGGATTAACCTAGAGAAATTTGTAATAATTGAATCGTTCCGTATAAATCGCTAAATGGGCAATATATCTAACCTATAAGTGGGTGGCAGACAGGACCTTGAGGGTGTTGAAAGAAGAGGTATGGTTATATAACCTAGGAAGACCGGTGGAGGAATCGCAGGCGGTGGTTTCACCGCTGGTTGGAAATCACTAACTAGCTACAGAGCTGTCTGGTCCATCGCAGGCAACTTGAATAAAGGTTATTCTGGTTTTTGTTTCATTCTATGATTGCATAAAGGTATATTAAAAGAGTCAGGGGCTATCCAGTTCTTTTTGGGCAGCCCCTCATACATTATTCAGGTACTATAGCGATAAGTCGTTTGTGATACAAGTTATTTGGGAAGCAAAACTGTATCGATAACGTGGATGATACCGTTCGAAGCCGGAACATCCGTTATGATCACCTGACCGCCACCATTCAGGTAAACCTTTCCATCCTTAACCATAATAGTTACATCCTGGCCTAAAACAGTCTTTGCAGAGGTGAGCTTGACAACATCAGTGGCCATCACCTTACCAGAGACAACGTGATAAAGCAGGATACTCTTTAGCTTGCCTAAATTCTCGGGCTTGAGCAGATTCTCTAGTGTGCCAGCCGGTAATTTCTTGAAAGCAGCATCAGTCGGGGCGAAAACGGTAAAGGGACCATTACCAGCCAGGGTGTCAACCAAGCCTGCAGCCTTGAGGGCAGCCACCAGAGTAGTGAAGCGCCCATCCGATATTGCAACATTTACGATCGTTTGGTTTTCCATAGTAATCCTTTCTCAGATTTAGTTGTTATTTTGGTTTGAAATAAGCTCTACATAACATATACATATTATATACAATAAGTATATTTTGTCAATAATTAGAGTAACATTATCATATAACTCTAATATTTCGATGTATTTTGCCTTAAATGACTGCGCGAAAGAAACTGTAATCATTTGTATGGACTGGTTAGTGCAAATATTCCAACCATCCAGAATGCACAATAAATCATTACATTAACCAAAAAGTATTAACTAAGAAATTCGATGGATGAGTGAAATTAGTTACCTGTTAATTACTACCATACCATTATTCGTATCGTAAACAACCTCGATAACTGCATAAATGTGATTAGCGTTGATAATAGACTTTTCGGGTCATTGGAGCTTTTTATTTAGTAATTACAGCCACTTCCACTTTGGCCGTGTAATTGGACGGCCTTTCCAGGATAATCTTCCAGTCAGGCTAAGTATTAAAGATTTGAAGGCAGCACATTCATTGGCAATCATCGTTATTGGATAGAATATACCGAGGATAAGAGGAAACTTCAACTCCCAATAAGGAATGCACCATACCAGCACTGAGAAACCGAGGCAAATTGCTAATTCGAAGTAAGAAGCGGAGGGAGCAATCCCGAACAGCTTGCTAGTCAGGATAATCAATGGCTCTAAGAATAATGCCCCCAACCAGAGGTATACGAACAGGAATTCGCCCAGGCGAAAATCAAAAGTGGCGAATAAATTCTTGGCAAAGCCATCAAATGCTTCCTGGCTTCCAAGATACATACGGCAGGAGATCAGATCCATGATATTCACCACTCGCCAACGTAAGCCAGCTCTCTTGATGCTCCGCGCTAGAGCTATATCTTCCACGATCGCCGCTCCCAGAGCCGCATGCCCGCCCACCTTCTGGTATGCTTCACGCCGGAAGAGCATCATCTGACCAACTGCAGTGGATAGGCTAGGGATTCTGAGGCGATAGGCCAACCACAATGGAGTAAAACACAGCACAGCCCATAAAAAGAAAGGTACCAGCAAGCGCTCTCCCCAGCTTTCCATTAATTGCCGCGGGTAACCCGTGATTAAGTCTGCCTGTTCCCCCAACATGGCTCTTACTATTTCCTTTAAAGCCTGTGGCTGAAATATCGTATCAGCATCCGTGAACAACAGCAGTTCACCCTGGGCATGTTGAACCAATTGGGCGCAAGCCCAGTTCTTACCAGTAAATCCCTCTGGTGGTGAGGTGCCTACCAAAACCTTTAATCTGGGATAGTCAATTCCGATGCGCTGAAGTATATCAGCTGTATCATCGCTTGATTGGTCATCCAGGACAATTACCTCATAGTTGGGGTAATCTTGCCCCAGGAGAGAGTGAATGCATTTGCTGATACTTTTTTCTTCATCGCGTGCAGGCACAAGTATGGAGACAAATGGAAAGTTGACTGATTTATATGGATGCCGGGGGCGATGAAGAAGAATTATATTGCTCAAGATGATAATCAAAACCGCGGCCTGAAAATAGATGAAGCTTATGATCATCCCATGATTGAAATAACTAGCCATACATTGTCAACTTTTGGGAGTAAAGCGCTGGGTCAACCAGAGGCGCAGGACTGGCTTCTGCCGTAGGTCGTAGCGATGCGTCCATCCTAAGATTAGTGTTTCACTCACCCACACCATCAGCAGCAGAGGATCGGGCATCCAGAGTAATAATGCCAATAAAATCATTGCCAAGCCAAGCATAACCGCCCAACCCGAGCTGGTCATCAGCATGATTCCAAGCACGGTTCCGACGACACCCACCAATGAAGCTTTCCAAACTGTCAATCCAATCCACACACCCAGGGATGCAGCAATCGCTTTACCGCCATGGAATCTCAGGAATGGGCTGAAGACATGTCCAAGGATGGGCGCAATTGCAATGAGATACATGGGAATTCCCCGGATTCCCATATTGTAATAAGACAACCCAACCGGAATGGCAGCTTTGGAAACATCCAAAATAAGGGCCAATAAACCTATAGACTTGCTACCCGATCTAAACACATTGGCTGCACCAGGGTTACCATCACCATATTGGCGAACATCCACTCCTAGTAGGAATTTACCAAGCCAGGCAGAAAACGGAAATGAGCCGGACACAAATGCAAATAATATCATTGCAACAGAAAGCATGATTCGATTATTTCCTTTTTCCTATTTCCTTTTTAACACGGTCTGCGGCCAGCTTGCCGGTTATTATGGATATTGGTAGACCGGCTGGGCTGTACGTCCACTGGCCGGCCTGAAACACATGCGGCACAGGCGTGGTGATGGCGTTCATAATCCTCGGCAACCGGCTCTCAGCCGGCATGGGGTGGTTGGTAAACGACCAGCCAGTGATTGCCCCCTCTGAATTCCCTGCCAGCCGCGCCATGGTTAGCGGGGAGGAGCTGAACTGGTGCAGCACGGCATGCTGGAGGCCCGGGTAGATCGAGCCATCCAGTGCGGCGATCACACACCGCTCGCACAGGGGTTTGAACGGCTCATACCAACCCATCTCCTGGATGCGCTTGGTAAGTGCATAATCGAACAGTACACTCACTATCAACCCGCTCTGCCCTACTGGTGCCAGGGTGGGATCCCGTAGCACCGGGATAGAAATCTCATAGGTGGTCAGGGCAAAGAACTCCTCCAGCCAGTGCTCAATCTCTTCTCGCTCTGCCTTAATCGGTATTAGCCCGGCTTGCGACTGCCCCCGCCGGCTGGGAGTGTAGAAGAAGTGCTCGGTGGCAATGCGCTCGAAGTAGCTTTTATCCAGGTTGACCGCCAGGTACACCGTGTAGACTGAATCATTGCCCACCTTATCAGCCACCTCAACCTGGCGATGCAGGATGACTTCCTTCACATGCCGATCGTGAATATTCTCCAAGTAGACCAACTTGTAGAAGGACTTTATGTCAGCTGCCCAGATCAGCTTGCGGTACTGGTACTGGTTCCCCTGGGCATCCATGACCACCCGGTCCCCCGGGTCAACCATGCGGATATCAGTATTCGTGCTGATCTTACCCCCATGGCTTTCGATGAATCCGGTCATTTTCTCGATGAGCTTCCCCGTCCCCCCCAGCGGATAGCTGTAATCCAGGTATAGCTTGATGTAGCTCAAGGCGAAGAAAGCTGGTGTTTGCTGAAAGAAATGCTGCGAGATGATGTCCAGCAGGCTCTGGTTGCGGGTGTATTGCTGCAGGAAATCCACCACCGGTCGGTTCAAGGCAGTGATCTTCGGAACGGTCAGGGCGTACTTCACAATCCATGGCAGGATCTCCTTCATCAGGTAGTCACGATCCTGCTTCATGTCCAGGAAGATAGGATTATTAATGCCATACTGTACCTGCATATACTTCATGATTAGTCGAATCTGTTCAATAATCTTGGTGATCTCATCTTTGCTTTGTGGATACAGTCCTTCGAGCAGGGTCTGGTAATTGGCCACACTGGCTTCGCTCTCCAGTCGAATCACACGATCTTCGATGCCTATGGATACATGGTTTCTGACCAACTCGAGCTCCACGCCCAGATGCTTCAGCATTGGCAGCAGCACGCCCGAGTTCTCCATGGCGCGGATGCCACCATCGAAGACGAAGCCATCCCGCTCGAAAGAGCCAATCAGTCCGCCGCAGGATGGTTCTTTCTCGCACAAAAGGGTACGCAAGCCGGCTTTAGAGAGATAGGCTGTGGCGGTCAAACCGGCGATCCCACTGCCTACAACGATGGCGTCATACTCCATATCCTCTCCTCCTCCAAGCACCCAACCGTCAGCTCATGCCAGCCCGGTCGCTTGCTCGCTGATCATCCACACGCTCTTGCCCAGCTCCAGATCTAGGGCGTGCATAGCCGGCTTCTCGTCGATGGTCTGGTTAAAGAACCTGCCACTCACCCCGGCCATCTCCGGTGCAGCCACCAGGTAATAAATTGCCTCACCAGAGATAACCGGGTTTTTTAGCATCCAGCCAATCAGATAACGCTGGTAGAAACGGTACACAGGCCCATTGTTCATGCCAATATTGGTACGCACCTCACCCGGATGCATGGCATTGATCGTTACGCCTGTGCCTCGTAATCTCTCCGCCAGCTCCCACACGGTGAGCAGCTGGGCAACCTTGGAAGCCCCATAGCCTTGCAGCCCGCGATAGCGCCTGCGCTGCCAGGTCAGGTCGGTGAGATCCAGCCCACCGAAGCGGTGCCCCTGCGAATTCACCTGTAGGATTCGGCTGGGAGCGCTGGCAACCATCCGATCGAGTAGCAAGCGAGTCAACAGAAAGGATGCCAGGTGGTTAACACAGAAAACGGTCTCGAAACCCTCATCTGTCAGGGTTCGGTGGGTATTGTGCAGCCCGGCATTGTTGATCAGTACGTCGATGTGTGGGTAGCTCGCCAGGATCCCCGATGCGGCTATACGTACCTCATCGAGACGGGAGAAATCAGACTGCAGCACATCCACCTGATTCCCGTAGGCTCGCTGCAGCTCAGACTGCACCTGGGCAGCCTTATGAGGATTACGGCATACCAGCACCAGGCTGGCTCCGCCTTGGGCAAGCCTCCTGGCAGCCTGATAGCCTACACCCGATGTAGCGCCGGTAAGGACACATAATTTGCCGTCCATGCGTGCCTGGGTGGTCTTCTGGGGTAGGCGGGCGTTTTCAATGAATTGAAGTTCTTCAGGCAGTTTCATTTTCGTCAGGCTTCTACCCGAAATATCTGCGCATGAACTTCCAATAAGATTTTCGTAGCAGGGGAATTCCATTCAGGATGGTGCCCCATAGATCGAAATAATCGCGCTGCGTAATGATCCGGTTATCATCAGCCAGGGTGAGCCTGGTGCAGCCATACAAGGCATTGCTGGGCCAGCGTTTGAAGCTCATCACCATCTTCCATTGGAAGAAGACCTGCTTCCCATCCATAACGATCGATAGGATGTCCATATTGAGCTTTTCACAGCGGCCAGCCAGGCGGTTGCACATCGCCATGAACTCCACTTTACCTTCGATATGCTGAATGCTGTCTTCGAAGATGATGTCATCGTGGTAGTAGGGGAATAGATGCGACCAATCAGGTTTACCCTGCGTGTTGTATGTCTGCGACCAGAGCTCGCGTATGCGTTCAGTGGTTAGAGGCTCACGTGTAGCGATTTCCTGAGTCGTGGAGGCATCGTTCATGGGAATTTCAACCGTTATTGTTTTCTATTTCTCACTAGAATTTTTCGTATTATAAATTAAAACGAATAAGTATAAATGGCCGAAAGAAAAGTTTGCCATCCCTACCGATCAGCCAAACTAAAGCAAAGCGCCCTACAAATTGTGGAAAGTATATAATTAATCATATCACTCAGCAATGTATAATTGGTACAATTCTAAAAATCAGATTAGCTCATATCAGATCATGATCCACACACCTGGCTATGACCCATCTCAATCCTAATCTGCTTCACGTACAATTCATCGACGGTGCTAATGAAACTGGCCCACTCAGCCCCCGCACCTACACGCTGACCCATTCAGATGTTACTGGCGAGCTGTTCCTGAGCATTGGAAAAGAGATAAATTTCCCCCAGATCGAGGGCATCTACACCCGGCTCATGCGCGATGAGGTGCTGGCTGAATGGGAATTACCAAACCCAGCCACTCTGCATGTCTTCTGCCATGTGAGTGGGGGCTTGGTATTTGGAACGGCAGGTATGCGCTACAGCATATTTAGATATCATATGCCAATGGTCCTCGAAGCCTTCTGTTATGGAGATCGCATTGTATTAAAAGAACACCCAGAGCTGGCAAAGGGCAGGGTTGTGGTTCATTTTATTGCCCGGCAGAAAAGATACGATCAGGATAAAGTCTGGGGTGTGTTGGAAGATTATCAGGTTAGATCAACAAACCAATAATTATTTACTTAAGCAGTAAATGCTAAAAGCGATTTATGATCTAAGAACCTGTATATTATTCCATTGCTTGCCTTATAAACTTAGAAGGGATTTCGTAACATAAATTCTCCATGGACATTATGACCTCCGCGGTAAATTTCTCCTTTGACTTGCAGGTCTCTAGAGGCTTATCCCGCAGCAGCTTTCCTCTTTCAACCATCAAAGTTGCACCTGTGATTTGAATCCACAGTTAAGATTAAGGGGGAAGAAGATAGTAAATGAGCACAAAGGGCTGACAACAATTGAATATTATCCCTAACTGTCGCCGACCCCTTCAAGCACCGCCTGGACATCTGGGGAGTGGGTGTAGGAATGTAAAACCTGTCAAAATGATTTTTTAAAGCTTTCGTGAAAGTATAGCGGCTCAAACACTCAACCATTTGCGTAAATAGACAAATTCCAGTGCTAAATAATTGAGAATAACCCATTCAAGGGGGATAATTAGGTGGACCTGGCGGGATTCGAACCCGCGGCCTCTTCAGTGCGATAGATGAGCAGGTAGGGGAAAAAAACCGTCTATTACGTCTATTTTGTGCCAAAATCACCATACTGTGCTAGCATATCTGTACCCGAATTGTTCCCCGATATGCATCGGTATGAAGCAAGGAAAGGCGATCCGTAGCTCTGTCCAAATGGGGATTTGATGCAAATGATGTCCATGAAAAACATCGCCTTCACTTTTCTCTTTCGTTCCCCTGATCAAGAAACCTGTCCTGGCTGTTTCACTCATCCATAGAACTTCTTAGGTATTACTTTTGCGTTAATGGGTTTTTTTTTGTGCCTTCTGAATGGACGGAATATTTGCACCTTACACGGTATCTGGTCTGAAGATCAACATCACTTGATGGAGTCTTTGGCGTGCTAGTTCTGATGAATGCAGGAATTTCTCTGTCAATGTTGACAACAGTATTCTTTCCAGATCAGTGATTCGCGGAGTCTTCGTAATTTTCCGTTGTAAGATACGGACCTGTTGACGTAGAATGAAGATTTCCAGCTCTTTATCATTTTTGGCTAGACCTATGATATATATCAAATCGAAAAACAGCGTCATGAGCAACCTTAGAGAAATTAGAAGCATGAGTCTCCTTCTTGCATCAAGATTATTGTCTGTATTCATTAAACCAAAAAACTTACCATAATTCGGTAAGTTTTCAGATCGCAGATTACTTAACTGGGTTTATTTAATCAGATACTTGTTGTGAACGGAATATTTACACCTTACACGCTGTTCGCCAGTGTTGGGCACGCTCTGCAATTGGATAGATAGTTTCTTGCCCGACCATTGCATCATCCGCACGTGCAATGTTATTATCTCACTGCCTTGATGAGGTCCTCCTTGACTTGGGTTACACTATCGAACCCGGCTTGTTCTAGGAAGCTTTTGTAATCCGAAAATGAGTAAACATCACCTCTAGCGGAGACAGCGAATAGCCACGGGCCGTCGAGCACTGCCTCTTCTTTTTCGCAGTGGCCTTCGTCACTCAGGGTTGCTTCGATCACCAACATCCCGCCTGGTGCAAGTGACGTGAACACCCGGCGAAACAGCTTCACAAGGTCGTCTGATCCAAAAAAGTAGGTGACGAAGCCCAATCTGATAATGTCAAATTTGTTCTGGCTATAATCCAATGAAAACATGTCACCCGGAAGCATAATGATCTGTTCTTCTACTCCCAGCTTTCGGGCTACCTCCTGAGCGATTCCCAACATGGCGGGCCAATCCTGGAGTACCACGCGAACTCCAGGGTGCTGCTTTGCCAGTGCCAGTGTTGCGATCCCTGCTCCGCAGGCAAGGTCAAGCACATGCAATCCCTCACGAGGTTCAACTTGCAGCGCCTGCCAATAACTGTCATACCGTTGGATGTAACGTTGCGGCACTAGCCCTCGGATGGCATAGAATGGAATGAAATGGCTTACTGACTCTGCATGGGTTACATCGGGGATGATGGGTCGTTTTCCAGTACGAATGGCTTCCGCCAGCCGGCCGTGCTTTTCCCAGGCAAGCCATTCAAGGACAAAATCTCCCAGGTAGGTTGGCTTACCAGGCAGCAAGTAATACTCTGCCCAGGTTGGCAGGCGGTAAAATGCAGCCTCCTTCTCCAATAACTTCATCACGGTAAGGGCGTCCAACAGACAACGCATGCCGCCTGGATCTGCTCTTGCAGCTAAGGCAATCTCCTCTGCTGTCCGGTGTCCCGCTGAAATCTTAGCCCACACCTCCAGTTCCAAGCCAGCCCTAAGGATCGGCAGCTTGACAAAAGGGACCGAGACGCTCCCGAACAGCATGTCCATCAATGTTTCAGGGGCGGGTGCTTCTTGGGGTATAGCAGATTGAGCACTCATATGTTTCTCCTTTCCTACAAAACTACTTGAACAGGCTGGTTCTCTTTCGCATTTAGAGCAATGTTGCCAGCCACTCTGCTAGACTTTCCGCCGCAAGAGAATGGCAGTAGACCATGTAGTGGCCGGTTGCGCTTTACTAAGTGGTTAGCTGTGAATTAGTGGCTCAACATCTTGTGAACCTCTGCGGTCTTACGGTTTACGTTACCCGCTGGTGGGTGTGGGCAAGGCTCATTATACTGAAAATGCTCAGGCGTTGAATCAATTTCTTTTGGACGCATGAATCCCACCAGTCGGGTGCAGCGGTGTTAGGCGCAGCTAGGAACCATTACTATAGATGTCCACTGCCCCAGGCTGGCAACGTCGCATCCAATGTTTAGCTATCTCTCCACGTAGAATACGTGGTCACACGCGTCGTTGCCATCCATGAGAGTCTTGGTTCTGTGGAAGCCCAAGCCAGAGTTGAAGGATTTAACCCATGGTCCATCGCGTGCGCATATCACCAAACCTAGCTCAGGTTCCTCTAGCTCCCTAAGGATCTCGGCATACATGCATCTTGTGAAGCAATAACCGATTCGGTCAGGCTCGTCGACAACACGCTCCCATCGATGGGAGCCGGCAGCGACCCGATCGATCATTGCACAGAAGCTCCGAAGGTCTTCCTCTGGCTTTTTCATTTCTCCGTTTGTTTCGAAATCCTGCTTGACGGTCATCTCATGAAGCACTTCGCGGGCTTCAGCGCCAAAACGTTGCTCCATTGCGCGCAGAAGATCCACCGCTAACTCCAATGAGACTGCCATCTTCCTCTTTAGAAGTTCTAGGATGACTGTCTCGTTCTCCGGACTGATTGGTTCTGGAAGAATGTCGTTCAAGCTACCTTGCATATTGTCCTCCTTCACGAACGCATAATCAGGTTGCGCCATACGAATGATTCGATAAGAATATTCACATAATATGCAATTTTGAATAATATATGAATTCAGTATATGACCAAATTCCCCTAAAAACAATACCCCATTTTCGCCTAAATAGATCAAACGTGAGGATTAGGTTTATAACCTAGCGGTTGTAGGTTCAAATCCGTTGCACATACATTTTTTATATTCACGCTATTACTATCGGTTGGCGTTACCGGCGGGGCGGTTGCACGCCTCTCGCATTGCAAGAGCCATACCGCCGAAGCATCCGTCCACTCCAGCCACTTGTTAGGCGCATTCACGCTCTACTTTGAATACTCAGAACACCATCTCGAATGACTGTCCGCTTCGTTCCATCCGGGAAGATGAAGTCCAGACGTTCACAAACAATGGGATTCCCTTTGGCATATACGATATCCAGATGGGACACTTTGTTCGATGCAGAGAAATCCTTCGGACCTACTGTTCCACCAAGTTGATCACTTCGTCCATAGGCCCAATGGAAGCCTGCCTTCTCGTCTTGCAATATATTTCCAGTGACCTCTGCCTTGTCATTACATCCAATGGCTACCTCGGCAATGTTGCGCAAGGCTTTCTCAGCCTGAAACTGCTCACGTTTCTCGGTCGTTATTGGATCATCACCAATGACATCGACAATCTGATTGTTTTTCACGATCATTACGGCCAATTCGCTGCCATAACTCACCGGGATTTCACCTTGTGTTTTGCTCTCAGGACTCTCATTCGGTACGACACATACCTCTCCAGATGGAAGATTCCTGAAGCGGAAAGCATCTTTCCCTGCACCGGGGTGTAAACGACCGTTGTCTTGGATGACTAACTTATGGTCAGATATATCAAAGTAGCAGCTATGTCCAGTTGAGAAAGTAACTTCGATGCCATCGGCTTGGTTGAAAAGTGGAGCGAGCCTGGCACAGGTTTTGGCGATCTGGTCATAATCTGCAGATAGTCCTGTCTCCTGCATTGATCTGTTGACGGTTGGTAAACTCGCCACGCGCAAGGATGCAACCTTTTTGGTGAAGGTAATCAGCGGTGCGGAAGCCGAGAATTGGGTCATGGCGATGATGATATTCGAGTCTCGGGCAATTTCCTCGAGGCGAACCTTGTTTCCTTCACTCAAGCCATACTCTGGCAGGAGGCCATTATGCACCCCAGTGGCATCATAACTGACCAGCGGGTTGACTATTAAGCCATATTTCTTGGAAAACTGCAGCATCTCCTGGTGCCATTCTTCCACCATGTGACGCCGATCGCTCCATTCTTTCGTATCGTGAATATCATCATGTGGCAAATCATACATGATCGACACGATCTCGCCGCTCTGGGGAGCGAAGACATCTACAAAAAGTTTTTCAAGTGAAAATACCATTATGTTCCTCCAAAGACAATGCCTGACTATTTATTCTACAGACTCCCGCTATATTATAGTATCTATAAGATGGATTAGCTTGAATATATCCTTGTCTCAATAGTAGGCGTATCAATCGCCATTGTTTCTAGCATCAAGTAGTTCAATCACCAGAACGCTTGCTGGCAAGACGTACTGTACTTAGCCACGCCGAAGGCGGTCAGCTGTGACCGTTCGTTCTTTGGCATGTGTCTTGGGCTTGTGTTGCTTCTTTCTCATGCCTTGCACCCTGAGACGAGTATCATCGACACGCTGGCGAAAAATTCACCATCAGCATTCGCTTGTTCCCAGAAGTTGTGTAGTTGCTCAAGCTCTTGGACTGCAATGACACCCTGAGCTAGCGCTTCGCGCTCACTTTTATCCATAAGTACCAACTGGCGAGTAAAAGGATAATCAGTGAAGGTGACACCGCACATTTGATTAGATATGTCCGCTAAACCTTGCTGCTTGAACAGGCGATACAGTTGCCGTCCTGAATAACCATTATTCACGCTGTGCTCTGAAAAGAAGCGTACCAATCTTCGTTCGGTATCGATCTCATTTGCATCCATAGAAAATGTCCCCCAATCGGAATCCAACACGACAATCCACCCACCCGATTTGGTTACCCGTACCATTTCCGATAATGCTTTCGCAGGATTAAGCAAGTGCTCAAACAATCGTTCAGCACGGCATGCGTCAAAGTAATCCGATTCAAAAGGTAGTTCAATGGCATCTGCACACTTATGGATTACCCAGTCACTTACCCCAGCTTTCTGAGCGCGTTGCTCAGCCTCCGCAATCATCATGGTGTCGTAATCTACGCCAATAATCTGACCTGATGGACTCACTTGTTGCGCAAGCGGAATCGTATCCGTGCCTGGACCGCAACCCACATCAAGCACCTTCTGTCCTGGTCGCACACGCATTTGCTCATACGTAAGTTGCTTAAAGTTGTTTAACAGCTTTTGAACTGTGTCCAGGTAAACTGTGTCTACATATCCTTTAGGCTGTGATGACATAGGTTTCCTTTCTGATTCGAAGCAACTCGCTTCATTAGCGGGGTGGTATGTTTTTTTTAATTACGACCCCTCCATTTGGTCTGGGAATCCCCCAAATCATTCATCTAAAAATACTATAGCATTTTTTTAGGTCGATTTCAATAGGTTGGGTAAATAGGTTTTTTACCCATGCGGTGTAAACGTAATTATATAAGGGGGCAGTACCACTCAATAGTGAACGTGGGGGGTATAGACAATCGAATATCCCATATCTCCTCTATCGGTGACCCTCCAGGGCACTGCTCAACACACCTGGGGAGTGGGGCAGGTACACGAGCAGTCTGTATCAATAGACACAATCCCCACTTATGGAGATTGTAAGTGGACCTGGCGGGACTCGAACCCGCGTCTTCTTCAGTGCGATAGAGGAGCAGGTAGGGGAAAAGGGGGGAAATGCCGTCCATTACGTCTATTATGTTCCAAAATCACCATACTGTGCTAGCATATCTGTTCCCAAATTGTTCCCGAATTGTTCCCGCAGTATGAAGCAAGGAAAGGCGATCCGTAGCTCTGTCTGGAGGGGGAAATAATAATAAGCAGATTGATATTCGACATCATTACCTGACCATATAGATCAACTGGTCATAAGCAGGTAATAACAAAGACAATAAATAATTCAATGTACAGCTTTCTCATGGCCTTCCCAATATGGCTTTCTTATCTCCCTTTTCAATACTTTCCCTGTGCCACCCTTGGGAAGCTCATTCCAAAACTCAACGCTCTTCGGAGCCTTATATCTTGCCAAGCGTTCCTTAACAAAGTTAATGATTTCACCCTCAGAAGCTTGAGTACCAGGTTTAAGTACAACAATCGCTTTGGCAACCTCACCCCATTTTTCATCCGGGACGCCGATTACTACGGTTTCAAAAACTGCTGGGTGGTTTAAAATGATTTTCTCTACTTCAACTGAAGATATATTTTCTCCACCTGAAATAATAATATCCTTCTTCCGGTCCACGATCGTAATATATCCTTCAT
>Ga0315277_10004233_pt1 | contig 19227 bp, 13 predicted proteins | sample YL17G05_15_MG_FD_203695 | JGI IMG/M metagenome (GOLD analysis project Ga0315277, IMG submission 203695) | Sediment microbial communities from Yellowstone Lake, YNP, Wyoming, USA - YL17G05_15 | ecosystem: Environmental > Aquatic > Freshwater > Lake > Sediment | place: USA: Wyoming | collected...
CACCCCGTACCCCCGGTGTGTGGCAAGTTTTCCTGGCAACTCGGTGCTCGGGGTGGCTGGGGTCGAGCGCAGCGAGCCCCCAGATAAACCTGCTGGGGGCAGCCTGCGGCTGACCACCAGCCACCCCCGCATCTGCCAGGAAAACTTGGCACACACTACCCCCGCGCGACCAACGGTCGCGGCTCTATTTGGGGCCGGGGAGTCCGCGGCTGCGGGGGTCGGTGGAAGGGACAATTCTCGAACCTTTGCCGGCTGTGCGGGGTAGCGAAAAAATGGGACCCCATCTGCGAGCCAGAGGTCGATGTAAGTCGGGGAACATCCCACCAGAACATTCTAGGCCAGCCTGCCCCTCGCGTCATTTGACCCCCTTGTCGGCTGGCGATAGATTCAGGGCCTATCCCGAACCCCCTCACCCCCGTCCCTCTCCCCGCGAGCGGGGTGAGGGGAGATGGTTTCCGGATCGGAAATTGGTCCAGGAGGTGGGAGTCTCGCCGCCGGCGCCTCGCGTGGAACCGTTTCTCCGGCCTCGTGCCACGTACACCATGGATCTGACCTACTTCAAACGCTACCGCATGGAGATCGACCTGGCCGACGGTGGCTTCCCGCGAGCCGCCCCGCCGGAGGGCTATCATTTCCTGCCCTGGGACGAGTCGTTGTTGGAGGCGTTTGCCGAGGCGAAGTACCACAGCTTTCGCAGCGAGATCGACGCCAACGTCTTTCCCTGCCTGGGCGACCTGGCAGGCTGCCGCCGCCTGATGAGCGAGATCGCCCAAAAGCCGGGCTTCCTGCCCGAGGCCACCTGGCTGGCCGTCCGCGCGCCCGCCGACCGGCGCCGCCCGGAGTACTGCGGCACGGTCCAGGGGATCCGCGACCGCGCCGGGCTGGGCGCCATCCAGAACCTAGGAATCACGCCCCCCCACCGCGACGTCGGCCTGGGCACCAGCCTGCTGTCTCGCGCCCTGGAAGGGTTCCGCCGGGCCGGCCTGATTCGCGTCTACCTCGAAGTGACCGCCCAGAACGACGGCGCGATCCGGCTGTATCAGCGGCTCGGCTTCACCTTGGTCAAGACCGTTTTCAAGGCCGTTGAGGGCATGCACGCGTAGCCCCTGGCGAGTACGAGTTATCAGTTGTCAGTGGTCAGTTATCAGTTATCAGTTGTCAGTGGTCAGTTATCAGTTATCAGTGGTCAGTGGTCAGTTCTTGTGATCGTGGCACCGGGGGATTGTGTTAAACAAGACCCTTGATACTCTCTCGTATCGTGTTCTGCGTCCGGAGGCACTTCCGGTAAGGACCAAGGCTGACCACTGACCACTGACAACTGATAACTGACCACTAACCACTCTGTGTCTCAACGGCTCAAGACGACACTGCCCCCGAAGGACATCCCGTGAACACGCCGATCCTTTCCCACACGTTTGGCAACGGCCTGGTGCTGGTCGCTGAGCCGCTCGTGTCGCTCGAATCGGCGGCCTTCACCTTCCTCGTGCCGGCCGGCTGCGTGTATGATCCGCCGGATCGCAGCGGGCTGAGCGGCTTTACGTGCGAGATGGTCCTCCGCGGGGCGGGCGGGCGTGACAGCCGCCGCTTCATTCTGGACCTGGACAACCTCGGCGTCGAACGCCACGAGTCGGTCTCCGCCGCCCACGTCAGCTTCAGCGGCGCCACCGTGTCCGAAAACCTCCCCGCGGCCCTGGCCATCTACGCCGACATGTTGCGCTTTGCACATCTCCCGGCCGAGCAGTTGGAGCCCAGTCGCCAGGTGATGTTTCAGGAGCTTCGGGCGGTGGAAGATGAGCCGGCCCAGAAGGTCATGATCCAGCTTCGCCGCCGCCACTACGGCGATCCGTGGGGCCGGCCCTCCCAGGGAGAGCAGCAGGCCCTGGAGGCCGCCACGCTAGACGACATCCGTCCCTATTTCCAACAGCGATACCGCCCTAACGGCACCATCCTGGGCGTGGCCGGCCGCTTCGATTGGCAAGAACTTCAAGAAGCGGTCGGCAGACTGCTGGGCGATTGGCAGCCGGGCGAGCCCCCCCAGATCGTTGAGCAGCCTCCCGGCCCCAAGTACGAGCACCTCGCCTACCAGTCCAGTCAGACCCAGATCGGCATTGCCTACCCCAGCGTCCCCTATCGCCATCCCGACTACTTTCAGGCGTGGGGGGCCGTGGGCGCGCTGAGCGGCGGTTCCAGCGCCCGGCTGTTCACCGAGGTTCGCGAACGCCGCGGCCTCTGCTACAGCGTCCATGCCAGCTACAGCACGCTGCGCGACCGCGGCGGGGTATTCTGCTACGCCGGAACCAGCGCCGATCGCGCCCAGCAGACCTTGGACGTGGTCCTCGGGGAACTCAGCCGCCTCGCCCAAGGCATCGAAGACAGCGAGCTGGATCGGCTCAAGGCACGCATCAAGAGCACCCTGATCATGCAGCAGGAGTCCAGCGCCGCCCGAAGCTCCACCGTCGCCCGCGACTGGTATCACCTGGGCCGCGCCCGCACACTCGACGAACTGGAGCGGCTGGTCGATCGGCTCAGCGCTGGCAGCATCAATGCCTACCTGGCCGAGCATCCCCCCGGCGATTTCATCGTGGTCACGCTCGGCCCCCGCGAACTGGAAGTCGCCGGGGATGAGTCAGAGCAGAGAGGGGAGAGGGGAGAAGGGAGACCGGATGGCGGAGGACACAGAGTAGAGAGTGGAGAGCCGAGAGCGGAAAATCGAGAGCGGGGAAGGGAGAGTGGAGAGACCCCTGATCACGAAATCCCAAATCCCAAATCCTAAATCCTAAATCCCGATGGAATTCCTCACCCACACGCTGCCCAACGGCCTGGAGGTCGTCGCCGAGTGTGACGGCCAGGCCCACTCCACGGCCTTGGGCTTCTTCGTCAAAACCGGCTCGCGCGACGAGACCGACGCCAACAGCGGCGTGAGTCATTTCCTCGAACACATGACCTTCAAGGGCACGCCTACCCGCTCGGCCGACGACGTCAATCGCGAGTTCGACGAGATGGGCGCCCACTACAACGCCTTTACCAACGAGGAAAACACCGTTTACTACGCGGCCGTGCTGCCGGAGTGCCAGGATCGCGCCGCCGAGTTGCTCAGCGACATCCTTCGCCCCTCACTCCGCCCAGAGGACTTCGACACCGAGAAGCAGGTGATCCTGGAAGAAATCTGCATGTACGACGATCAACCGCCGTTTCGGGCCGACGAAAAGTGCAAGGCCGCCTACTGCGGCTCGCACCCGCTGGGCCACAGCGTCCTGGGCACCGTCGAGAGCGTCACCCGCTTGTCGGTCGAAGCGATGCGCGACTATTTCCGCCGCCGTTACAGTCCGGACAACGTGGTTCTGGCCGGCGCCGGACGGATCGATTTCGACGCCCTCTGCGCCTCTGCCCGGCGCTGCTGTGGGGCCTGGAAACCCGCGGCAGACGCCCGCAACATCGAGCAGGTCAATCCGCGACAGGCCTTTGAGGTCCTCCAGAAGGAGACCGCCACCCAGCAATACGCGCTCCAGCTCTCCGCCGGCCCCGCCGCCGACGAGCCACTCCGCTATGCGGCAAAGCTCCTGGGCACGGTGTTGGGCGACGACTCGGGCAGCCGCCTCTACTGGGAACTGGTCGACCCCGGCCTGGCCGAACATGCGGGTCTAAGCCACTGCGAGTACGAGGGGGCGGGCCTGATGATGACCTACCTCACTTGCGCCCCCGAGCGGGCCGCCGAGAACCTCCAGCGGATCCTCGACGTCTACCGCCGCGCCGAGGCCGACGGCGTCACCCAGGCCGAACTCGACCAGGCCAAGAGCAAAATCCGCTCCCGCATCGTCCTCTCCAGCGAGCGCCCTCGCGGCCGGTTGTTCACCGTCGGCGGCGACTGGGTCTACCGCCGCGAGTATCGCAGCGTCCGCAACGACCTGGAAACCGTGGCCGCCGTTACGCTGCAGCAGATCGCCGAGGTCCTCTCCGCATATCCGCTGACGCGCAGCACCACGGTGACCATCGGGCCGCTGGCGGAAGTCCGCCCGCCCGAATAGCCGCTTGCGGAGAAGTGGCCCAAGACCAGCCGAAGACCAGTTGTCAGGACAGTCCTTCAGCCGATATAGTCAATGGCAAGGAGGTCGATATATGCCCGTCGCAATTGCCGTGGATCGGGAGTCAATTGCCGACTTCTGCCGGCGGTGTCACATCCGCAAGCTGGCCTTTTTCGGGTCGGTGCTGCGGGAGGATTTCCGTCCCGACAGTGACGTTGACGTGCTGGTGGAGTTTCAGCAGGGGGCCGCGGTCGGGCTGATCCGGCTGGCGGGGATGGAACGCGAATTGTCCGCCATACTGGGACGGCAAGTGGATATCCGGACCCCCGGCGACTTGAGCCCCTACTTCCGCGACGAGGTCGTTCGCAGCGCTGAGGTTCTATATGCAGGAGAGTGATCTCGTCCGCCTGCGGCACATGCTCGATTCGGGTCGCGAGGCTCGTTCCTACATTGCCGGGCACCGGCGCGCCGACCTGGCGCACGACCGAATGTTGGTGCACGCTCTGGTTCGCTGCATTGAGATCATCGGGGAGGCCGCTTCGAGAACCTCAGCAGAATGCCGGGCAGAGACTGCGACAATACCATGGACTGACATCGTCGGCATGAGGAATCGCCTCATCCATGCCTATTTCGACATCGATCTCGACCTGCTTTGGGATACGGTCCAAGACGACCTTGCCCCGTTGATCGCGCAATTGGAGAAGATCGTCCCGCCGCTGGAGTGATCGCGACGATTTCACTCGCCTGTAAGCCGCCAAAACCACGCAGACCGGCGGCCCACGGTGACCATCAGTCCGCCGGCGGACGTCCCCACGCCGCTGTGGCTGCACCCAGACGCTATTCTGAGATCGCAGCTACCGAGAGCTTGTCGAACGACGTCACGGCGTCGGCCTTGGTCCAGAGTCCAAGCTTCCCGGCCCCGCGGAACGTGTCGTCTCTGACCTCCAGCCGCGGCTTGCCGTTGAGGTAACAACGGATCAGATCGCCGCGGTGGACGATGCGAATCGTAGACCACTGGCCGGCCAGCGATTCCTTCTTCTCCACGTCGGCCGAGGCAAGCTCGGTCCGCTTGCCCTTGACCACCCGGTAAACCCGATAGTTCGCTTCCAGCGGGTTCATCCGCGCGACGTAGTAATTGTCCTTGTCCTGGTAGCGCCACACCGGTCCGCCCCCTTGGTCGATCTTGCCGCCGACGGCCTTCAGGGCGACCGTCAGATCGAGATCAGCGTACTTGGCCGTCTCGGCCACGCAGAGGTTGAACAGCGGCGGGGGCCCTTCCGAAGAGGTCTGGGCAAGCACCTTCGGCCCCGCCGGGGCCGACTTGTCTTCCAGCACCTTCCAGACGTTCCCCGGCCCCTCGCCGGTCTTGGCGGCTGACCACCACTTGGGCAGCTCTCCCACCTTCGCGTCCTCAAAATCCCAGACCTTCGCCGCTGGGCCGCCATCAGCCAGGACCACAACACTGAGGGCCGCCGCAAGTAAGAGACTCTTCATCATGTGTCCTCATTCTCTTGTGGGAACACCAGTTCCGGCGATTGTAACATGCGCGGTACAGTCTGGATCTGCGGGGGTCCTTTGATCTCGGCGTCTGCGCCCGCCGCGCCCAGCCTTTTCAACTCTCTGGCACTCACCAGGACTCTCGACTCGAGCGAGCCCACGGCGCTGTTGTACGCCTTCGTGGCCGACCCGAGGGCCTTGCCAACGTTGGCCATATGTTCGCTCATCGTGGCCAGCCGCTTATAAAGTTCCGTTCCCAGATCGCTGATCTGCTGGGCGTTTTCCGCCAGGGCCTCTTGCCGCCATCCGTAGGCCACCGCCCGCAGCAGAGAGATCAGTGTGGTCGGCGACGCCACGATCACCCGCTGATCCACGCCGAACTCGATCAGCCCCGGATCGAACTCCAGGGCGGAACTGAAAAAGACCTCGCCCGGCAAGAACAGCACCACAAACTCCGGCGCCGGATTGAACTGCTCGAAGTACGACTTCTTCCCCAGTGCGGCGATGTGCGTGCGCACCTGCCGGGCATGATCTTTGAGCCGTTCCGTCCGGGTCTGGTCGTCGGGCGCCTCCACCGCTTCCAGGTACGCCGCCAACGGCGCCTTTGAGTCGACCACGATGTTCTTCCCGGCCGGCAGCCGCACGAGTAGGTCGGGCCGCAGCCGCCCCTCGTCGCCCTCGGTGCTCTGCTGCTGGTAGAAATCGCAGTGTTCGAGCATGCCGGCCAACTCGACCACGCGGCGAAGCTGGATCTCGCCCCAGCGGCCCCGGACCTGCGGCCGCCGCAGCGCCTTGACCAGGTTCGACGTCTCCGCCCGCAGCTCCTTCTGGCTGTCCACCAGCGAGCCGACCTGCTCCCGCAGCCCCTGATAGGCCCCCTCCCGGGCCGTCTCCAGTTGGCGGATCTTCTCGTCGACCTTCTCCAGCGATTCCCTCACCGGCTTGACCAACTCCCCGATCGCCTGCTGCCGCTTGTCCAGATCGCCCTTGGCCGACTCCTGGAACTTCTCCAAGGTGGCCTTGGCCAACTCCAGGAACGACTGGTTGTTGGTCTTCAGCGCGTCGGACGCCAGGGCCTTGAAGGCGTCGGACAGCTTCTGCTGGGCCTCGCCGAGAACGGCCAGCTTCTCCTCGGTCTGCTTTCGCTCCTGCTGGAGGGTCGTTTCCAGCTCAACCGCCCTTTCCCGCAAGCTCCCCTCGGCGAGCCGATGCTCCCGCAACTCCGATTCTAGCTGCTGTGCCTTGGCCTGGAGACCGTCAATGGTCTGTCCCCGGGCGGCCAACCGTTCCGTCAGCGCCACCCGTTCCGCCTCGCCCTCACCCTTGCCCCGCTCATAGCCGTGCTGGACCTTCACCCGCAGCAGCAGCCACATCGCGCCGCCGCCCAGGGCCAGCCCAACCACCAGCATCACCACCGCAAGAATCTCGCCCATGGGTACGTCTTCCGGTTCCGTAGTCGCGTGGGCATCTCACCCACGATCGATGGTCTGAGTGGAGTTGCGCGATTCGGGGGGTGCGCCAAGGATCAAAGAAACGAGTGGCACCGGCGTCTCGCCGGTGTTTCGCAGAACTTGAGGCTGTCCATGTTTTCCACCGGCGAGACGCCGGTGCCACTAGCCTCCCGGAACTACGGATGGCCGTTCAGGCCGCCGCGGGATCATACTCCCACAACCCCACGCAGTTCCCCTCCGTGTCGATGCAGACGGCGAAGTAGCCGAACCCGGGCACCGGCGCGCCAGCCACCCTGAGTTTCCCGGAATCACGCAAGGTCATTTAGCCGCCGGAAGCAGTATATCCAACCCTCTGGCCCGCAGCCACCCACCACGACCGCCAGCCCAGCGCACGTGCCGCCTCGCGCCCGCATGAACCACCGGCCTGATTTGCCGGGAGGGCGCCCCAGCCGCTCCGCTGCCGGCGGCGGGTGTGTTCACTCGGCCGGACCCGCTCGGGCGAAGGTCTTACTACGGGCCACGCAGGTCGCAATGGTCAAGTCGCCGGTCACGTTCAGCACCGTGCGGCACATGTCCAGGATCCGATCGATGCCCAGGATGATGCCGATCCCTTCGCCCGGCACGCCCACCGATCGCAGCACCACCACGATCAGCGGCAAGGAGCCGCCGGGCACGCCCGCCGTGCCCACCCCCGCCAGGACCGACATCAGGACCACGGTGACCTGCTGAAAGAGCGTCAATTCAACCTGGAAAACCTGTGCCAGAAACAGGACGACCACCCCTTCGTAGAGGGCGGTCCCGTTCTGATTTCCGGTGGCGCCGATGGTGAGCACACAATTGCTCAACTCCCGCGGCAGCTTGAGGTTCTCTTCCGCCACGCGGAGCGAGGTGGGCAGTGTCGCGTTCGAGGAGGAGGTGCCGAAGGCCGTCAACATGGCCGCCGAGATCCTGCGAAAGAACGCAAAAGGGTTCACGCCGGCAAACCACCAGAGCACCAGCGGATAGACCACCAGCAACTGCAATCCCAGCCCGAACAACACGGTCAATACGAAGCCGCCCAGCGGCGGCAGCAGCGCCAGCCCCAGCCGCGCCGTGGTGCTGAAGACCAGGCATCCCACCCCGTAGGGCGCCAACCGCATGGCAAAGCCGATAATCACCATGCAGACGGCGTTCAGCCCTTCCAGGCAGCTCACCAGGGTCTGGCATGGCTGGGGTACGCAGGTGATGGCCAGACCGAACGCCAGGGCGAAGAACATCACCGCCAACATGCCGTTTCCTTTGGACGTGCCGTCTAGGGCCCCGACCATCTCTTGCAGCGGGTTTTCGGGGATGATGTCCAGCAGCAGGTCCTTCAGCGGCTTGGCCTGCCTGGCTTCTGCCACGGCATCGTCCGCTCCCGCAGCATATTGGGCGGCCAGTGCTGCCCGCTGTTGCGGCGCGAGCGTTTCCCCCGGCCGAATCAGATTGACCAAGGTGATCCCTAAAAAGACTGCCGCAGTCGACAGGCCCAGCGTAAACAGCAGTGCTTGCAGTCCCACCCACCCCAATCGCCGCACGTCGCCGAGCCCCACAACCCCCAACGTCAGCGCAGAGAACACCAGCGGGATCACGACCATGAAGATCAGGCGGAGAAAAACCCGGCCCAAGGGATCTACCACGCTGAGCGCCCACCAATCCAGCCGGTCGTGTACGCCGTTGCCGTCCTGATCGAAGGGATCGATCACTCCGGGGGTGGGATGCCGCGCGGCCAGCGTATTGGCCAGCAGCCCCAACGAGGCCCCCAACACCAACCCCAGCAGGATTTGCCAATGAACCGGCACTCTCCTGCGTGGGTGCGGCTGGGAATTGGCGGCCGATGGGGTCGAAAGCGCCTCCGACACGTGATTTCACCCTCACTTGAAGCGTGTCTGGCAAGTCTCTGCGACGGATGAACGGGTGGCTGGTGGTCAGCCGCAGGCTGCCCCCAGCACGCTCGTCTGGGGGCGCGCTGCGCGCGACCCCAGCCACCCCGACGTGATTTCACCCTCGCCTGAAGCTCGGTCCCTGGCGGGCGGAAACGACAGTTGTTATACTGATCGCCTTGGCGCAGACAATCCCCCCGGGCCGCCGGGGACACCGAGGGGAGCTTCAGCGAACCCTCAGAGTCGGTGTAAGGGATTGACCTCGTGTCCCTGTTTGGAGATGTGAGATCATGGCCGTGATCTACCGAGTCAACATGTCGGACCTTTCTGTGCGTGCCGAGACCTCCAGCTCGGAATCCGTGCAAACCGGCGGTCGGGGCCTCACTTCCGCCCTGGTGGCCGCCGAGGTGCCGGCCCATTGCCATCCGCTGGCCGCCGAGAACAAGCTGGTCATCGCCCCGGGCATCCTCACCGGCACCGGCGCCCCGTGTGCCGGCAGACTTTCGGTCGGCGCCAAGAGCCCGCTGACGGGCACGATCAAAGAGAGCAACTCCGGCGGCATGGGCTCGATCGCCCTGGCCACGCTGGGGGTCAAGGCAATCATCCTGGAGGGCAAACCGGCCGGCGGCAAGCTCTACCGCCTGCTGGTCAACGCCGAAGGGCTGAAGATCGAGCCGGCCGACGACCTGGCCGGCCTGGGCAACTACGATACCGTGGCCAGGCAGTTCAACGCCTTCGGCGACAAGATCGTTTGCCTCAGCATCGGCCAGGCGGGCGAGATGAAATCGGCCGCCGCCAGCATCGCCGTGACCGACGTCGAAGGCCGCCCCACCCGGCATTGCGGACGCGGTGGGTTGGGGGCCGTGATGGGCGCCAAGGGCGTCAAGGTGATCGTCGTCGATCCGGCCGGCGGCGAGCGCGTCAAACCGGCCGACCCCGAGACCTTCAAGAAGGGCGCGCAGAAGTTCAATCAGGCGCTGAAAAAGCACCCGCTGACCAGTGAAACCCTGCCCAAGTACGGGACCAACGCCCTGGCCAACGTGATCAACCAGGCCGGCAGTTATCCCACCCGCAACTTCAGCCGGGGCCAGTTCGAGGGGACCGAGGCCATTAGCGGCGAGCGGCAGCACGACCTGATCCTGGAGCGCGGCGGTGTGATCGCCCACGCCTGCCACCGCGGCTGCACCATCAAGTGCTCCCGGACTTACGTCGACGAGAACGGCCAGTACGTCACCAAGGGACCGGAGTACGAGACCATCTGGGCCCACGGCGCCGATTGCGGCATCGACGACCTCGACGCCATCGCGCGGATGGACCGCATGGACGACGACCTGGGGCTGGACACCATCGAGACCGGGGCCACCATCGGCGTGGCCATGGAGGCCGGCATCATCCCCTTCGGTGACGCCCAGGCCGCCATCGGGCTCTTGCAGGAAGTGGCCAAGGGCAGCCCGCTCGGCCGCCTGGTCGCCTCCGGGGCCGAGGCGCTGGGTAAGGTCTACGGCGTATCGCGGATTCCCACCGTCAAGGGCCAATCTATGCCGGCCTACGATCCCCGCGCCACCAAAGGCATGGGCGTGACCTACGCCACCTCCACCATGGGCGCCGATCACACGGCCGGCTATTCCGTCACCGCCAACGTGCTGGGCGTGGGCGGCAAGGTCGATCCGCTCAAGCCCGAGGGCCAGATCGAGCTCAGCCGCAACCTCCAGATCGCCACCGCCGCGATCGACGCCTCCGGCCTGTGTCTGTTCGTGGCCTTCGCCGTGCTCGACGACCCCTCGGCATTGGAGGGCATCTGCGAGATGTTTTCGGGACTCTACGGTCGCACCTTTACCGCCGACGACTTCCTCGCCCTGGGCAAGAGAACGCTGGGCAATGAGCGGAAGTTCAACGCCGCCGCCGGTTTCGGCGCCGCCGCCGACCGCCTGCCGGATTTCTTCAAGACCGAAAAACTGGCCCCCCACGACGCCACCTTCGACGTGCCCGACGAGGAACTCGACAAGGTCTACGACTTCGTGAAGTGACCGCCGCAGGCGACAGCATGCGGGAGAGCGTGTGGCACTGCTTGGCAGAAGCAGCCGATTGGCACCGCGGACCGCCAGACGACATGCCCCAAATCAAAGTCAACCTCTACGCCACGCTGCGAAAATACATCGGCGGCGCGCCGTCGGTCGAGGTCGAGATCGACCCCGGGCAGACGATCCAACAGGTGCTAGGGCGGCTGGGCGTGCCGGCCGAGCAAACCCGCATCATCTTCGTCAACAATCGTGCCGCCGACCTCTCGCATGCCCTCCAAGGGGGCGAGCATCTCGGCATCTTCCCCGCCATCGGCGGCGGCTGAGCCCTCCTGGCGAATCCAGCCTTGGCCCGGCGCCGCCCTTTCGGGCGGGGCTGGTATCTTCAAGCCAAGCGACCACCTTGTTGCAGACCACGCCCAGCCCCGCCCAGCGCCGCCCGGCCCCAGCCCCGCCCGGCCCCAGCCCCGCCCGGCAGGGAGGGGGCCGATCGTTGTCCGCGTTCTCAACCCCGCCCTTCCGGGCGGGGCTGCTGTATTCATGCCGGCCGGCTGCTGTATTCATGCCGGCCGGCTGGCGTTGTTACAAACCAGTTACACGGCGGCCGCCAAGCTACAGTTACAATGACCCCACCCAGCTCCCGTTGATAGGTGCCCGCATGGACGCGGGCCCCCCAAGCGCGGACGTGGGGAACTTCTTGACCACACGCGAGTCTAAAGTCAAAGCATCCGCGTCTTTGCGCTGTCTCGGCAGCCCACCACGACAATCATCAGGAGCAACCAGATGCAACGCCTCATATCCCCGATCCTGTGCGTGGCCTTTCTGGCAGCAGCCGCGTCTTTGGCCCTCGCCCAGGCCGATGCCCAGCAGGGCTACCAAGCGGCCAAGGCCGCCTTCGAGGCCGGCAAGCTGGCCGAGGCCCGGGAGCTGGCCAAGAAGGCCTCCCAGACGGACCCCAAGAACCCCGAGGTCTTCCTGCTGCTGGGCAAAGCCCATTATCAGCTCGGCGAATTGGACGAAGCGCTGGCCGCCTGGCAGCAGACCCTCAAGCTCGCCCCCGAGGAACCCTTCGCCGCCCGGATGCTGGCCGCGCTGCGGGGCGAGACGGCCGAGGTCGACGTCCGCCTGCGGCTGATCACAGTGATGATCCAGGAGCGGCTCTTCGCGCCGGCGTTGCAGCAGTGCGGCAAGCTGCTGGCCGACAAGGCCCTGACGGATCCCCAACGGGCCAAGGTGATGACGCTCCAGGCCGAAGCGCTCGTGCAGACGGGCAAATATCCCGACGCCCATCAGGTCCTCCGGGAGCTGTTGGTGTTGTATCCCCAGCAGGCCGACGCGGCGGAAACGACAGTGCTCTTGGGCCGGGTGAAACTGGGGGGGGACGCAAGGGACATGGCCGAAGGCTTGACCCTGCTCAGGAAGGTGCTCGCCGATCACGCCGGCACCCCGGCCGCCGCCACGGCCGCGTACGAGTTGGCCGCCTTCGATCTGCGGCTTGGTGCCACCACGGCCCGGGCTGAGACCTTGGCCAATTGGCTGGCCGCCAACCCCGATCACCAACTGGCCGAGGAGGGCCGGCGGGCCCTGTTAGACGCCTACCTGGGCCTCACCCGCCAGGGCCCCAAACCGACTGCCCAGTCGGACCTGCGCCCCACCGACGCCAAGGCCCTGGCCCTGGCCGCCGAAATCTACCCGAGAACGTTGCCGGTCGCAAAGGCCGACGAGCTGACCGGCAAGTTGCTGGATCATATCCGGAATTACTATGTCAACAACGCGGCCCACGCGGCTGCCGTCAAGGCCGTGGAAACCCTGTTGGCCGCACCGCTGCCGCCCACCCAGAGGGTACCCGGTCGCCTGGCGGTGCTCAAGGCGTTGGGTTTCTCCAAGTTCCAGCTCGCGGTGCAGTGGCTCAACGACCAGGCCCAGGCCGGCAAGTTGCCCCAAGGCGTAGCCCGAGGTCAGGTCCCAAAACCGCTGGCCGACGTGGTCGACGCCTACCAGGCGATTCGCAAGGAGTATCCGGCCGAGCCGCTGTGGGTCGATCAGGCCGAGTTGGCCAAGCAGGTGCGGGCGCTGGCCCCCCGGGTTCTCCCCGCGGCAGAGTTCAACGGCCTCAACGGGCCCGACGCCTGGGCGCTGGACATCGCGCTGCCGGTGATCAAGGCCGGGGCGGATGCGGCGGCCGTGAAGTCCGCCGTCGAAACGGTGCAGGCAGTCGCCCGTGACCGTACCCAGGTCCCCAAGCCCGAATCCCAGAAGCTGGCAGTCGAGCTGAGCCGGGAGCTTCTTGAGGCACTCTCGCCCGAGGACCCCACCTGGTCCGGTGTGATCAAAACGCACGCGGAACTTCTGGGCGGTTATGCCACGTTCCTGTTGAGCGAGAACGTCAAGGCCGGCAAGGCGCAGGAGAATGCCAAGCTCTCCGACGTGCAGAAGGAACTCCTGGCCACGCTGGCCCGGCACGTCGCCCGCGAGGCAGGCTACGCGGCGGCCGCGCGAGACCAACTCGCCGGGCACCTCAAGCCGTGGATCGACCAGGGCCACTGGGCGGTGGCCGAAGAGGCCTACACCACACTCGCCCAGGCGCTGCCCGAGGCCGAACGCCGCCAGACGGACCTCGCCGTGGTCGGCCTCTGGATCCAGCAGGTCACCCGCGAGCATCAGCGGCTCACGGCGGCCGGGCTTTCGGTTCCGCGGCAACTCGATCCGCTCCTGGCGAAAGCGCTCACCCGTTGCTACGAGTTGCAGGCGGGGCTCGGTGAGGAGCCCTCGCTTTTGGCCCAGATCCGGGGCGTCCTCACTGGCATTGTCGACCATTACAAGGCCCTCGAGTACTACGACGTTGCCGAAGCGGCGATCCGGGTCAAGGCGGAGAAGGCCGTCGACGCGGCCGACGAGTATGCCGCGTTCCAACTGGTCCAGTTGAAGGACGACCAGGCCCGCCGCGAACTGTCGCGTTTCCTGCAGCAATACGGCGCCGCGGAGAAGATCGTGCTGGGGCCGGCCTTTGAAGAGGTAATCGCTGCCTGGAAGAAGTTCATCGCCGATCGGCCGACCAGCCCGTTGGTTTTCCAGGCGGCCGAAAAGATCTTCGCCATCGGCGGCCTCTTCGAGCAGCAACGTGCCTTCCCCGTGGCCGCCGGCGTTTACGGCGACTTGGCCAAGTTCGCCTCCGGCATAAACGTGCTTTCCCAGTCGGCCCCGGGCCCAGAGGGCGCCCCGGCCAGCCAGGCCCAGCGGGCGGCCTTCGCCGTGGCCGCCGCCCTGGACGCCCAGGCCCGCAAGACCCTGGCCAAGCAACTGGCCGATCGCAAGAGCGACGACCCGCCCCCGGCCAAGCTGAGCGACGAGTTCGCCGCGGCAATCGCGGCCTACAAGGCGCTGGTCGAGGCCAATCCCGACGGCCCGCTGGTGGCCGACGCCCTGGCCAAGGTGATGGCCGTGGCGAACGAATATGCCCGGGTGGACGCCTGGGACGTGGCCGATTCCGTCTACGGCGATTTGCTCTCCTCGAAGCTGCCCATCCGGCGTCCGGAGCGGCTGAAGTTTGCCCGCGGCCTCTGCCAGTTGGGCCGCGCCATCCCCGACCATGCCCGCCAGGTCCTCTCCGCGTTGACCGAGGCTGGGCTGCGTGGATCGGGTCCACCGGCAGGGCCGGGGATGCTGGCTGGCGGCGCGGGGGTGATGCCGGGATGGGCAGGCATGGGAGGTGTTGGCGGTGGCCAACCGTCCGCTGCCACAGAGGCGCCGCCGCGAGCCGCCGCCTCGCAACCCACACAGGTGGCTGCCCCGCCACCTCCGCAGGCGCCCGGCGGCCAGACAGCGGCCAGTGCCGACGCCCAGCGCGACTCCCAACTCCTGGCGATGATCCGCCAGCAGGAATCCAACCGTGCGGCCCAGGTCGCTCAGCTTCGTGGAGACGTAACCGTCAATTCCGGGGTGGTGCCCCAAGGCCAGCCTATGCAGCAGCAGGAGCAGGGGCAGCAACCGGTCCAGCAGGCCCGCCAGGTGCCCGTTGCGCCGGTCCTCTCCGAAGCGGAGTTGAAGCGCCAGGAAGCGGCTTTGGGCGCCGCCTACGAGATCTTCCAGGGCATTCTCAAAGACCACCCCCAAACCCCCACCGCGCCCCAGGCCCGCGGCGAGATCCTGCTGATGGTCGGCCACTGGCGGACCTTGAGCCAGTGGGAGCGGTCGGCCGCGCTGGCCTGGCGGTTCCTTACCGACAATCCGACCGATCCCGAACTGCCCAAGCTCCGCCTGGAGATCGCCCGCGATCGACTGGCCTGGGCCTCCAAGCCCATCGAGCAGAAGGCCAGCCGGCAAAAGATGCTCACCGAGGTGGCCCACCGTTTCGAGGCGGCCCGGGCAGAGTTGGTCAAGGTCGTCGACGACTTTCCCCACGAGCGAAACTACCAGCAAGAGGCCCAGTGGGACATCGCCAACAGCTTCCTGGCGCAGGCCCGCGTGGTCGCTGCGCTGAGTCCCACGCTGGCCCGCGGCCAATACGTCCGGGCCTCCAAGGAACTCTGCCGGGTGGCCGACAAGTATCCCGACCATCCGCAGATCGGCAACGTCCCCCAGTTGCTCTGGAACATCTCCGCGGAGCTAGAGAGCCGTGGCTATGACGACGAGGCGCTGGTCGTCTGGAACGAGCTGACGATCCACGATCCGATGCACCCGCTGGCCCAGCAAGCGGCGGTGAAGATCGCCCAGACCTATCACCAGAAGCTCCAGCGGCCGCTCTTGGCCGCCGAGGCCTACCAGGAACTCTACTTCGCCACCGGCGGGGGCAACCAAGCCCTGCTGGATTCGATCTTCCAGATCGGCTCGGAGCTGAAAAACCAGAAACGCTACGTCGAGGCCCTGCACGTGCTGGCGACCTTCGTCGACAGCTACCCCAAGCACCCCCAGGCCGGCCAGGCGCTGACGATCGTCGGGCAGATCCACCAGACCAACGAGGCCTGGAAAGACGCCATCGCCGCCTATCGCCGGGTGATCGACGAGTTCCAGGACAGTCAGTTCGTGCAGGAAGCCAAGTGGGCCATCGCCGAGTGCACCATCAACCTCAGCCAGTGGCAGCAGGCCAGTGCGGCCTATCGCGAGTACGTCGCGGCCTATCCCCAGGACGCCAAGGTGGCCGAAGCCAACCGCCGCATCGAGGTCCTGAAGGACCTGGTGCGCTATCAGGGGCTGGTCGACGAGAAGGACCAGCGCAAGGCCTTCGACGCCCAGTACCAGATCGCCGCCATCGTGGCCAGCCAGTTGTCCAACCCGGTCAAGGCCATCATCGAGTACCGCAAGGTCGTGGCCAACTGGCCGCAAAGCCACTTGGCCGACGATGCGCTGTATGCGGTGGGCAGCACGTACCTTTCGCTGGGTGAGACGGACAAGGCCCGCGAAGCCCTGCTGAAAGTCGCCCAAGGGTATCCCACCAGCCCGCTGGCCGACGACGCCCTGTTCATGGTCGGCAAGAGCTTCGAAGGCGAGGCCGACAAGCTGACCAGCATGACCCGGGACCAGACCCTCGCCCTGAACAAGGACGTCGCGCAGCGCCGAGCCTATCAGATGGCCAGAGAGAATCTCTCCCGCCAGCAGGAGGTGAGGACCAAGCGGATCGCCGACCTGAAGGCGGCGGGCAAGGGGACGTCGGCCGCAGCCGAAGAGGCCGCCTCCGCGGCCAACTTCGGCCAGTTCAACGACGCCAACGTGCGGCTCTTCGCCCAGCAGGCCCTGCAAGAAGAAGAAACCCTCACCGCCACCCAACTGGCCGACCGCCAGGACAAGACCAACGCCGCCCTGCGTAAGGCCGTGGAGGCCTACACCTCCGCCTCGAAGGTGGCCGGGGCCGACAAGGCCGGCGACGCCCTGCTGCAAATGGCCACCATCTACGACCAGCGGCTGAAGGATTCCCAGGCCGCCATGCAGACCTGGCTGGAGATCGTCCGCCAGTTCAGCGGCACCGCCGTGGCCGAGGACGCCAGTTGGCGGATCGCCCAATACTACGAACGCGAAGCCAAGTACGCCCAGGCCGTCGACGCCTACCAGGCCTTCCTGCGGAACTACCGCCGCAGCCCCAAGGCCGGCGACGCCCAGTTCGCGGTGGCCGAAAACTACGAGCGCCTCGGCCAGTGGGTCAGCGCCATGGATTCCTACACCAACTACATCACCAGCTTCCCCGAAGGACCACTGGTGCAAAAGGCCAAGGAACAGATCAACTGGATTAAGACCTATCGCCTCTAGGCCGCTTGACGCTGAAGCCGCTTGCAGCTTAGCACAACCAACAACCACACGTAGCGGAATGGCGAATATCGAACAGCGAACGTCGAACATCGAACAACGAACCTCGAAGTGCGAACGGGGGTCTTGCGCTGAATCCTTCATAGTTCGTAGTTCCTTGTTCGACGTTCGATGTTCAGAAGAGGACGGGTGAGCTTCTCTCTCTCGCGACACGAACGATCAGGACCAAATCAGGAGACCCAACCATGCGGATACGAAACATCCTCCGGCTCGTGACCACCGGACTGGCGCTTGTCGCCTGGTCCGCGGCCCATCCCGCCGATTCCCACGCCGGCGCGGCAGACTCTCCTCCCGCCCCGGCCGCGGCCGCAGCGAACGCCGATGCGCCGCAACCCAAGCCCAAGGAAGCTGAACCCAAACCCAAGGAAGCTGAACCCAAACCCAAGGAAGCTGAACCCAAACCCAAGGAAGCTGAGCCCAAGCCGGAAAAGCCCACCGCCGAAGACCTCTTCAAACAGGGCCGTGACGCCCTCTACAAGGGCGAGCATGACCAGGCCGTCGACCTGTTGGCCAAGGCCGTCGAAGCCGACAAGACCAAGACCAGCTATCGCCTGCACCTCGCCCGGGCGTATCGCTATGCGAACAAGGCCGACGAAGCCGCCAAACACCTGGAGGAGATCCTCAAGGCCTCGCCCGACCACGTCGAGGCCGGCCAGGCACTGGGCGAAATCTACTCCGCCGCCAAGCGCTGGAAGGACGTGGTGCGGGTGCTGGAGCCGCTGTTGAAATACCGCCACGACTATCCCACCTACCACATGCTGGCCGAGGCCCAATACAACCTCGATGAGCACGAAAAAGCCCGCAAATCCTACGAAGAAGCACTCAAGCTCAACCCCCAAAGCGCTGCCGACCATTACCAGCTCGGCAACATCTATCTCTCCGGCAAGTTCTTCGCCCTGGCCGCCGACTCGTACCAGGCGGCCTTGCGGCTGGGGTTGGACAGTCCCGTGTTGCGCTACAAGCTCGGCTCCGCCTACTTCAACCTCCGCAACTACTTCGGCCAGATCGCCGTGCGGACGGTCAAGTCGGGTCAGTTCGGCACCATCAGCGACTCCTGGTACCTGATCGAGCCGGTGCCCGGCCGTAAGGACGTCTTCCGTTGTGCCCCGGAGGCCTCCGCCATCTACCAGGTGGCCAAGGCCCTGGCCGACGGCATCGAGGATCGGCCCGACATCCGCGTGCTCCAGGCGACGATCTACCTCAACGCCCACCGCTACGCCCGGGCCTACGAGATGTGCACCAAGATCGGTCCCGCCGTGCTCAAGGAAGACAAGGCCCTGTTCCTCTATTACTATGCCCAGGCCGCCTTCGGTACCGGGCAGTACGAGAGGTATCTGGAGCTGCTCAAGGAGGCCATCCAGCTCGACCCCGCGGCCTACAAGGCCACGTTGGTCGATGCGTATGTCAAAGTGGCCGATCAGCAAAACCAGGCCGGCCAACTCGACAAGTACATCCAGTTCCTGGCCTCCGCGGTGGCCGAAAGCCCCCAGACCACCTCGCTGCACCTGAAACTCGGCGATGCCTACGAGGAAGCCCAGAAACCCGACCAGGCGGTGGCCCAATGGCAGATGGTCCTCGACCTTGAGCCCGAGCATCCCCAGCGGATGAAGCTCTTGAACCTGATCCAGAAGTACCGCGGCGGCGTGCCCATCTCGGTCGCGCCAAGCACACCGGCGAAGCCGACGGAACCGAAGCCGGCCAAGCCCCCGGGGGGCGATCAGTAGAGGGCCCACCCCGGTTCACAAAGCCGCGACGGTCGGTCGCGCTGAAAACGTGCGCGATCGTGCGCCGCCGAGTACCAGCGCGGCCGAGCGCTCGCGCGACCAACCGCCGCGGCGACGGGCTGCCGGGTTGAATGGCCGTTGGGACCCTCTGAGTTACCCCCACCGACGGTGGGAGGTCCTCGGCACGACTGGGTGCAGGACAGGGTTCGCATATGACGGTATAGAAGTTGCTTTCGAGCCGGTCCTGACGACCGTTGAATTACCCAGTCTGGTTTAACGCCCCTAGATTTCCAGTCGATTGGCCGCGATCTTGATGG
>Ga0315277_10004235_pt1 | contig 19224 bp, 32 predicted proteins | sample YL17G05_15_MG_FD_203695 | JGI IMG/M metagenome (GOLD analysis project Ga0315277, IMG submission 203695) | Sediment microbial communities from Yellowstone Lake, YNP, Wyoming, USA - YL17G05_15 | ecosystem: Environmental > Aquatic > Freshwater > Lake > Sediment | place: USA: Wyoming | collected...
CCTCCGGCCGTGGAGTCGGTCGTCCGGCTGAGGAAAGAGCCGGGCCACGCCGTCAAAGGGAAGTGTCCGTACTGCCTGGGAGGCGGGAAGGTGGGGGCATAATGCGTTCCGCCACATCCAGTGTCGTCAAGGTCTTCTGCCCGGACTCCGAGTTCGAGCTGGCCGTCCTGGAAGCCGTCAAGAAACTGAAGGACAAGTTCCCGGAGCGCGACCTGAGCTCCCTCGCCGGAATCTCCGCGGAGAATGGCGAGCGGGTCCTCTGGTTCGCCCGAGGGTTCATGAGGTTCCGGAATGCCCTGGGCGTCTCCTGCGGCTGCATGGTCAAGGGGCCCCTGGTCGAGGTCGACTACAATCCCGACCTGCTCGACGAACGGTCGAAGTACCAGGAACCCCTCGTCGCCAAGGCGGTCCAGAGCGAAGAGGGGATCATCGTGTCTCCTACGGGGTCCGGAAAGACGGTCGTCGAGACGATGATCGTCTGCAACCTCAAGAGGCGCGCCCTGATCCTGACCCACACGATCGAGATCGCCCGGCAGATCGCCGCGACCTTCAAGAGGCTCACGGGCGTCGAGCCCGGGGTCATCTACGAGGGGAAGCGGGACGTCCGCCCGATCACGATCGGGCTCATCCAGTCGGTCAAGTCGGAGGACCCGATCCTGAAGGAGATCGGCCTGCTCCTAATCGACGAGGCTCACCATCTGAGCGCCCCAACTTTCCTGGCGGTCCTGAAGGAATGTCCCGCGAAGTACAGGATCGGCCTGACGGCCACGATCCGGAAGACCGGAGAGGCCGAGAGGATCGTCTTTGCTGCCATCGGGCCCGTGATCGCCGAGATCGGGGTCAAGGACCTCCAGGCCACGGGACACCTCAACCGCGGCGTCTATCGCGTGATCGAGACCGGCACCGTGGGAACGTACTCCCACTACGTCGCCGAGAAGTGCTGGTGGTACAAGGCCGCCCAGAAGACGGGCGAGCCGGCGAAGTGCCCCGCGCCCTGCACCTACCCCATGGACGGGAACACCGAGAGGTGCGCCATGGCCAAGGGGTACTTCGGCTGGGTCTACTGCAAGATGATGGAGGACCCGATGCGAAACGAGCGGATCCTCCAGGAGACGTTCCAGGCATCGAAAGATCACCCGTGGATCGTGGTGATCACCCACAGGAAGAAGCACGCCAAATTCCTGGCCGAGAAGCTGACCGAGAAGCTCAACCCGATCTGGATAGCCGTGGGGCCTCCGGAGATGAAGCGGGCCGAGTCCAAGGGCGCCCTCCAGGGGTTCCGCGACCACGGCGGCGTCCTCGTCGCCACGAGCGGCCTCATCGGCGAGGGGTTCGACGCCCCGAAGACGTCCTGCCTGGTCCGGGCGATGCCCTCAGGTGGGATGGTCTCGGTGCGGCAGCAGACCGGTCGGATCATGCGGCCCCAGGACAGGCCGGCCCTCATCGTCGACTTCGTGGACTTCAAGATCCCACGCATGGCCAGGATGTGGCGCGGGAGGAAGAGCATCTACCACGCCATCGGCTTCACCGAGGAGCCGAGAACGAAAGAGGAAGGAGACTTGTTTTGAGCGCAAAGAAGCGCGGGAAATCGCCGAACCCAGATTACGCCGCGCTCAAGTGTCCGAAGTGCGGGAACACCGGGAGGTTCAGGGAGTACGCGCTCACCGAGACCGAGCAGCCGTTCTTCCTTAGGTGTGGAGAGCCGGACTTCCAGGTCTCGGAGATCGTCGATTCCCCGAACGATCCCCAGGAGATCCGCTGCTCGGACTGCGACACGATTGTTTGGTCGAAGGAGACCTAAGGTGGGTACTTAACATGGACACCAAGGGCAGTAAGCGCCCCTCCTGCGAGGATAAAGGGAATGCGGGCGTAGACTTCGACGACGATCGGCAGCGGATGGTCCTGAAGGCTGTGCTGTCGTACGCCTTCTCCAACGTAGGCGATTTAAGCGACGCCATCCCCGAAGACGTGAAGGCCATCGTTGGACAGATCACAGAAGAGGACGTGGAATTCCTTTCCTGCTATCTACTGGGCGAAAGGATTACCTGACGACCAGGCGGGTCGTGCCTTGAGAGGCTCAAGGTTTTGCTCGGCCACGAGACCTAATCCGTCACATCGACACGTTCTAATTATCCTGGCGGATGAATCCGGAATCGCCTTGACGATCGGTTCTCCGTCGAGTATGATTCTCAACGCTCAAGGGGAAGTGGCCGCACGCCTGAAAACGCACGGCCTCCTTCCGAACTGATCTCTTGCTGTCTCACTATCGAGGGAGGTGACCCATTACCGGACAGAATCCCATCGAACCGCCGAGCGCGATCCTCAAGCTTTCGCCCACCAGCATCGAGCGGTTCGGGCGGTGCAAGTTCCAGTACTTCGCCATGGATCTCCTGTTTTACCGGGATCCGGCGAACTCGAACCTGGTCTACGGCAACGTCCACGACGAGGCCGTGAACTGGGACTACGCCCAGAAGATGGTCTCCGACAAGAACCGCCCGAAGGGCGACGTCCAGGATTACTGGCGCTCCTGCTGGGACGCCAAGAAGGACGAGGTCCTCGACTGGGAAGAAGAGGACCCCAAGAAGCTCAAGGAGCTCGGGACCACCGGGGTCGGCATCTTCTACGACGAGGTCATGAAGGAGGTCCACCCGGCGGAGGTCCAGCCGCACCTGGAGCTACTCTTCAAGGGGACGAACTTCAAGCTCACCGGCAAGCCCGACTTCATTGAGAAGGGGCTGACGATCGGCGACAACAAGACATCGAAGACGAAGAAGCCGGACACCTTTATCGCCCAGTCGGCGCAGCCGGTGATCTACTCCCTGCTGAAGGACGGCGTCGACGGAAAGCCGCGCGAGGTCCGCTTCGACATCCTAGTGAAGGCCAAGACCCCGTGGGTCCAACAGTTGAAGATCGTCGTCGACTCCGGGTACCGCAAGGGCATCCTGAACACGGTATCCGCGTTCGTGGCCGACATCAACAACTCCTTGGCCGCCAAGAACTTCCCTCCGACCGCGTTCGTAAGGAAGGACTGGGCGTGCGACTACTGCGGATGCAAGGACCTGTGCCGCAAGGTGTGGGGCCTGCCCGTCGGGGACTCGAAGATCGAGGTCATCCTGAAGGACTCCCGCGAGGCGGGCAAGGCCTCCGCCGGAGACGCCGCCGTCATCGAGAAGCTGAAGAAGATGAAGGCCGAGAACGATACCCTGACCGAGAAGGCCATCACCGAGATCAAACGGAACATCGTAATCTAAAGGAGAACCAAAATGGCGAAACCCCAGGAACCCAAGAAGCCGAAGCCGGAGGAACCCCGGGAACTGTCGCAGATCGAGAACATGAATGCGGCGCTCGCGGAAGCTTACGAGCAGCTCGGCTACTTCAAGGCCATCACGATCCAGAAGGCCGCCCTTGTCAGGATGGCCAACATGGAGGGGATACCCCTCTCCGGCATCGACGTCATCAAGACCCAGCAAGGTCCCAAGCTCTACATCAACCAGGAAGGGGCGAAGTGGAACAGGGACAAGTACCTGACTTCCCAGGGCCGGGAGGTCTCCGGCCGGACGGTCGAGGTCCTCGACCAGATCGCCGGGTCCAACATCGAACAGGACAAGGCTCAGGGGCGGAAGTACTTCAAGACCACAACCCACGTGAAGAGCCAGGAGTACATCAACGTCATCAACGGGATCGCCATGGGGAAGGTCGATCCGAAGATCGGGATGGAGCTCCTGAAGCAGATCACGGAGGCGAACACGTACGTCTCTTGGTCGGCGTTCTCCAACGTGAGCGAGACGTTCAACAAGATCCCCGAGCACATCCTGAAGAAGGGCCAGACCCAGGCGCACCGCCGGGCCGACCTCGAGATCGCAAAGCCGCACGTCCTCCCGGCCGACGAGGAGCCGATGGACGCCCAGTTCGTGGTCAAGGACTCCCCCGCCACTCCGGACGTCGCCAAGGCGGCTGCGGCGGCGGGCGCCGCGGTGCTCGTGCCGGACAATCCGGCCGAGGCCCCCGCGCCCGAGCCGGCCGCGGAAGCCCCGCCCGAGAACCAGGAGCTCGTCAAGGAGCGCATCGGGCAGCTCGCCGCAATCCTGAGCGGATCCGGGAAGTTGGACAAGGTTGGCCGCCTCAAGTGGTTGGGCGACAACAAGTTCCCCACCAACATCAAGGAGGCCACGATCGAGATCCTGGACAAGATGGTCTCCGTGGCCAAGGTCCAGTTTGAGAAGCCGGCCGCTCCGGCTGAGCCTCCCAAGGCCCCCACCCCTCCGAAGGAGGAGGCGCCTAAGGCGGATCCCGCGAAGCAGGAGATCTTGCATAAGGTCTTCGGCCTCAGGGGCAAAGCCGGATTCGCGTCTGACGACGCGGTGCGCACCTGGGTGAAGAAGGTCTTCGGTAAGGGGCTCTCCGAGATGAATATCGAGGAGGGCGGGAAGACCGTGGAGAGGATCGCGGCGTTCGCGTCGCTCCTGGCCAACAAGGAGAAGTGGGAGATGAAGGACGACGCCTCCATCTTCGACTACGCCAAGGGCACCAAAGGCAAGGACCTCCACGACATGACCCCCGACGAGGTCAAGGTCGTCGAGACGGAGTTGGGCGGGCTCTTCTAGGTGACACCCAAACAGATCGCTTCCATGCCGATCTTGTGGTTCGAGAGCGCCACGAAGAGGGTGGTCTTCGACCTCTCGGATGGCAAGCGATTCTATCTCGTGGGTGGCAGGGACCGGCGGCCTCTTCCGAAAGGGGCCGCCGGTTTCTCCCCGCGGGAGATGCTTTTGATCCTAAACGCTGGCATCGACGAGGCGACGTTTAGGAAGCTCGTTTTGATGAAAGAGAAAGGGTTGGTGGGTTCCGTGACGGAGTTCATCCAACCTGAAGGGGGGACACCTGGTCAGTCAGGTAGCCCCGGGTAGAGGCCCAGGGGCACGTCTGGGAATGCTCGGCTTGGATCTTGGTCCAGGCCGAGCCGTCCCAGGCGGGAGGCATCGGTCCTGCTGTGTGGACGATCGAACCGCAGGCGGCACACGGGTAGCTGTTGTCCCAGAAGACGTTAACTCGGCGACACTTCCGCTTTCCGTCAATGCAGTTCTGTCCCCAAGGGCCGCGGCATCTAGCGCACGTGCTCCGCTTCCCCTGCCACGGATAGACCAAAACCTTCACGAAAGTATTATAGTTCAATGGGTTACGATTTGCAAGCGTTTTTCTTGTTACGTAGTTACTATTTGTTACAGATGGCTCCGCTACAAGAAAAACGCCTCCAAATGGCCGTTTGAGTGTGTTATAATTAATATATATATATTGTTACTTGTTACATATACAAATACAGTACACGTGAGCGATTATATAATACCGACGTGGCGACGTGTGATCACGTTATATCACGTATATATGCTGTTCTCCTTGAGGTTTTACGTAACACTGCTACAAAAACGTAAGTCCTTGGGCTACAACAGTTGTAGCTTGTTACATAGTTACATGGGGTTCGTTTGGAGGGAGGTACCATGAACCTTTGGGATCTTGTAAAGGAAGTCCCGATCCTAGATGTCGCCCAGGAACTTGGGATCAAGGTCGTGAAGCCGGGCCCGGTCAACAGCATGGCCGTCTGCCCGTTCCACGATGACCACGTCGGTGGGGGCGGGAAGCCCAACCTGAGCCTGCACAAGCCGAGCAACACGTTCCTCTGCTTCAACTGCGGAGCGAAGGGATCGGTCATCGACTTCTACGCCAAGGCCTGCCATATCGAGCCGGAGGAGGCCCTGAAGGCGCTGGCGGCGAAGTACCACATCCAAGACCCGATGGCGGCGTACGGCCATTCTGGGGGCAAGCCTGGCCCTCAGACGAAGCCCAAGGGGGCTCCGGCTCAGGACGACGACGATCCGGAGGACGAGAAGCCGAAGGCAAAGACCAAGAAGGTGAAGGAGCCCTGGGACGCCGCCCGGATCGAGAAGGCGTGCGCCCGGCTCTTCGAGCCGGCCAACGCCGACCACCTCCAGTACTTCTGCAATCTGCGAAAGGTCTCCCCGGAGTACGTGAAGGCCAAGAAGATCGGCTTGGACATGGTCTGGGGGATCAACGACGAGAAGGCGGCGGACCTGGCGTACACCATCCCCGTCTTCGACAAGGAGGGGAAGGTCCTGGCCATCCGGACGCACTCCCGGCTGTGGAGGAAGAACAAGAAGTTCATCGCGGGGTTCACGTCCAAGGTCTTCTACGACCTGACGACCTTCAATCCGGACGCTCCTGAGGTCCACGTCTGCGAAGGAGAGGGCGACGCCCTCACTCTCGACCACCAGCTCCACCGGAACGTCCTGACCTCGATGGCGGGCGCCGCCACGATCCCGCTGGTGTTCCAGGAGAACATGGCAGTCCTGGGGGACCTCACGAAGAAGACCCGGATCGTCTTCTACCCCGACAACGACGACGTCGGCCGGGAGTGCATGGCCAGGATCCGGTTCCTGCTTCCCAAAGAGGCTCCGTGCTTCCGGGTCTGCTGGCCTCCCAACTACGCCCAGAAGCAGGACGTGTCCCACTGGCTGAACGAGCTCGGCCGCACGGCCGAGGAGTTGGACGCCCTGATCAAGAGCTACTCCTGGGACGAGGCCCAGGAGGATCTCCTCCAGATCGAGAAGAAGAAGCAGCTCATCGAGGAGATGAAGAAGCTCGGCATCCGCGTGAAGGAGGAGGCCAACGCCTACTGGCGGATGAAGAAGGCCAAGGGCGGAGAGATCGGCTGGGAGCCCATCTCCAACTTTGTGATCCGCGGCAAGGCCACGATCGAGGTGGGAAGCCAGGCCTACACCCGGGCGGACATCGTCCCCATGGAGGGAGCGCCGGAGCTGGACCGCCAGCTCCCCCCGGATATGTGGCTGGGGAAGCGGGACTTCCTCAAGGCCTTCCCCCACACGAAGTACCAGTTCTACGGCTCCGACAACGACATCCAGCAGATCAAGGGCCTGATCGTCAAGACCATCCCCAAGGACGCCGTGAAGAAGGGCGTCGAGATCATCGGGATCCACGGGGACACCTTCGTTGGGCCCGGCTTCGCCATCTCCAAGGATGGGGTCATCGAGAACCCTCCGGTCGAGTACGTAAAGCAGAACCTCCCGATCGAGGAGTCGATCGCGCTCGTCCTCGTGTCGGACGCGAAGCCTATCCTCCAGGAGTTCCTGGACAACGTGGTCAAGGTCAACCGGCCCAAGGTCATCGTGCCGACCTTGGGATGGATGGTCGCCTGCTTCTTCAAGGAGCGCGTCCGTGCGCTCATCCAGTACTTCCCCATCCTGTCGTTCTTCGGGACCTCCGGGTCGGGGAAGACGACGTTCTGTCAGACGGTCCTGCGGATCTTCGGGGTCAAGAAGAACCAGGCCCTCATGAACGCCAACATGAGCCAGTTCACCGCCATGCGGTCGCTGGCCTGCACGAACTGCATCCCCTTGGCCGTGGACGAACTGAAGGAAGACGCTGGGCCGCTCATCATCGACTTCTGGAAGCGGCACGCCCGGTCGGCCTACGGCGGCGAAACGGAGGTCCGCGGAAAGCAGGACCTCTCCGTGAAGAGCTATACATACAGAGCGCCCCTCCTCATCGTGGGCGAGATGTCGATCCTCCGAGAGAAGGCCACTCTCGAGCGGACCATCTCGGTCGAGCCCAAGCTCTCCGACCACACCCCCGAGACCCGGGACGCCTTCCACGCGCTCCGGAACCTGGAGATCGAGGCGCTCTTCCCCAAGATCGTCCAGTGGGTCCTCTCCGAGGGCAGCACCCGATTCCTGGAACTCTGGGAGAAGGGCAAGGAGAGCCTGAAGGCCATGCAGTTCCCCGGCCTGCCCCCGCGCGTGTGGGACAACTACACGACCGTGATGTTCGGGATCGAGTCCCTCGAGGCCTTCGCCAAGACCATGGGGGTGGAGTTCGCGGTTCCCCAGGAGACCCGCAAGGAGGCGATCCAGGCCCTCGTGGGCGAAGTCCTGACCGTCTCGAAGCGGACCAAGCTTGGCTTCGACGACTTTCTGGAAGCCCTGTCCATCATGGCCAAGGACGGGATCGTCAAGAACGACAAGGACTACGTCAGGAAGGGCGAGTGGCTCTATGTCCACCTGCCGAGCTGTGTCGCCGCCTTCAGGAAATGGTCCCGGGACACCCGCCACGATGGCGACGTCCTGGGGAAGAAGGAGTACCGCGCCCAGGCCAAGGAGATCATGAAGATGGCCACCGGCCGGTACATCTTCGACTGCGACAAGGTCTGGAGGCTTGGAGAGAACGTCTTCAGGACGATCCAGCTCTCCCTCCGCCGCGCCGAATACGCCGGCCTCGATGTTGCCGGCTTCGGTTTCACGTCCAGGGACGTTCCCTACGACGAGGAAAATCCTGCGTCCAGCGGGTCCGAGGAAACGGACGCCCAGATCCCCGCCGAACTGACGGAAGAGAATCCGCCGGAACCGGCACCTGAAGATCCCCAGGACGGGGATCTCTTCGACAGCCAGGAGACCTAGATGCCCTTCACCGTGTACCTCCCACCGTACGGGCTCAAGAACAACGCCATGGCCCAGTGCCGAAGGAAGAGCGGCTTCGGCGATCTGGACCATGCCCAGAAGGCCCCCATCTGCGGGGGATGCCCTCTGAGATTCCAGGGGGAGACGTCGTGCAACGCCGACTTCCTCTCCATCTCCGAGGTGGGGATGCTGAAGGAGGAAGTCGGCTGTTCCATCGAGTGGGTTGTGACGAACAACCCCGGATGGATCTCGATCGAGCCGGCGTACGCCGAGGCGATCACGGCGCTGGGAGCGGACAAGCTCGCCGATCCCCGCCCTCTCCTCCTGCGCTACCTGGGGCAGTGCAAGACGTCCGACCGGGACCCGGAATACTGGAAGGCATGGAACCGGTTGGTCGAGTGGTACAACGCGAAGAAGTTCGCCCGCGGGATCGCGGGCTCCCCGGAAGAGGCTTTCGTGAACGACATGATCTCCCCGCGGACTCGCGAGGGAGAAGACCTAGGGAATTTCTACGCCGCCGTCGCGGTAGTCGGGACGGCGGCTGAAAGGCTGGGATGGTCCGCGGCGAAGAAGGTGTGCGACGCCCTTGTCGACGCCTGCCGGCGGGCCGTCCTCGCTCACTGCCCCTTGGAGGTTCAATGAACCCGACGCATCCCGTGCAAATGGCGGGCTTGGCCCAGAAGATGGCCAAATTCCTGTTCCTGGACTGCCCGCCGAACTACTCGTGCGGAGGTCCCGCCTATGCCGCCCTCACGTCGATGGACGCCATCCTGAGCCTCATGGGCATCGGGATCGCGATGATCCAGAGGCAGGGCGGGAACACCGAGGAATACCAGAAGTACGTGAAGGAGAGCGCCGTCACCGGGGAGGGGATCCTCAGCACCTTTGTCCAGCACAAGAGCCAGGTCCTCGCCGGGGCACTCCACGCGATTTTCTGCGACCTCCGGACGAGGAACCCAAGGGAGTGCCGCGAGGTGAACGACAACGCGCTCCTGGCGCTCATCCAGTGGTACCTCAAGAAGACCAAGACGGACCCCAAGGTGTTCGTCGACAGGATCCTGAAGAACGACCACGACGAGCTTGAGCAGCTCGAGCTGGACCTGGTCCCCAAAAAGGAAGAGAAGGTCGCGTGAAGCGGATCGAGGACTTGACCCGAAAAGAGATGGCTTGGGCGCTGACCCAGATCGCCCATTGGATGAACGTCGACAGGGGTCCTCAGGTCATCGACACCGAGGTCGCCGTCGACGGCGCGTACACCGTCGCCGTTCTGAGCGAGATCCTTGGGGACCTCGGCCTGAAGGCGCACGTGAAGGACAACGGGAAAACCCCCTCGTGGGTCGTCGGCTGGCACATCAACGGGAGACAGTACTGCGTCGCGTGCCGACAAGAGATGCTGAAGCCCAAGGAGGGCAGCCGGGTCTACCCCATCCTGAAGGGCGATCCCGACTGGGGCGAGGGCTCGGTCCCCGTCTGCGCGAAGTGCGAGAAGGAGATCTTCACGCTCTTCGAGTTCGACAGACACAAGGGGTAGTTGACAATGGGCCCGCATGGGGCTATATATAGTGCAGCGAGAAGCGGCCAGGGGAAGCGGATGGGAAAACATCCACTTCCCTTGAGCACCGCCCCCCTGGCCGCATCATTTAACTTCCCACCCACAAAGAACTTTCGGAGTCCATAATGAGAAAGACCACCGTGCCCGTGCTGCGGCACGTCTCCGTCGAATACGAGGTGATGGTCGTCTCCGACGACGACTACGAGGCAAGAGAGATCGCCCTGAGAGCCATCGAGGGCGATAACGCCGGAGACCCCATCTGGAACATCTCCAACATCGTCGACGACGAGGGGCAAATCCCGCACGACTGGCGGGACTCTATTCCGTTCGGGGACATCCCTCCGGAGTGGGACCTCGGAACGGACCCGACCTGCCTCGAAATCTACGACAAGTTGCGCGAGCTCAAGATCATCCAGTACCACGACCCCAACCAGATGAAGCTCCCGGGCTTCGAGAACATAAAACCGTAGAGTAAGTCTGTGCTTTACAGACATAAATCTGTAAAGTATAGGCATGGGAATAGATAAAGAGAACCGCCGAAACTGGGAGCGAGCCAGAAAAGCCAAACGACGGAAAGCCAACCTCTGCTGGCGATGCGGGAAACCCCCGAAACCAGGGCTGAAGGTATGCGCGTCGTGCAACGAGTACCAGAAGGCCGCCCACAAGAAGTGGCGTAAGACCCCAAAAGGAAAGGCGCGGTCAAACTACTGGGTCCGAAAGTGGACCAAAGAACATCCCGACCAGAGGCGGGAGCAGTACCGCAGGTTCTACTCAAAGCTAAGAGAAGAGGCCTTTGACCACTACGGCAAGAGGTGTGTTTGTTGCGGGGAAAGCGACGTTCGGTTCCTGACCATGGACCACGTCGACGGGCGAGGCAAGGGTGAGAGGTACAAGAAAAACCTCTATCAAATGTTGAGAAACAAGGGATATCCAAAAGGATTCCAGACCATGTGTTGGAACTGCAACTGCGCTAAGGGAATTTATGGGGCGTGTCCCCACGGGGAGGGTAAAGGCTGATGTCATCAAGAAACGAGATCCAAAGGATAAGTTTATATAACCGTGAAGGCGGGAGCGATAAGGTATATACCCTCTGGCTGGAAAAGAGCGGCAACCTCTACACGGTCCAGGCCCAGTGGGGCCGCCGCGGAGGTCCCCAGCAGACCGGCGCCAAGAACTCGAGCCCCGTAAGCCTCGAGAAGGCCAGGGTCATCTACGAGAAGACCCTCAAGGAGAAGCGCGCCAAGGGGTACCACGAGGGCGAGGACGCCCCCGCCTACTCCATGGTCGAGGGCGCCCAGGACACCGGGCTCCGCCCCATGCTCCTCACGGACCTCTCGGGAGAGGACCCCAACCCGTTCCTCGTCGACCCCAACTGGGGGGCCCAGCAGAAGATGAACGGGAAGCGGATCATGATCCGCACCGCCAACGGGAAGGTGACCGGATCGAATAGGCGCGGCCTGGCGTGTCCGATACCCAAGAGCGTTGAGAACGAACTCCTGACCACCTCGGGGGTGATCGACGGGGAGCTCATAGGGGATACCTATTACGCCTTCGATATGCTGGAGGCCGGCCATCTGGACTTGAGGACGAATCCATACAAGAACCGAGTCCTTGTCCTCGAGAATGCGATCAAGGCGTTCAAGAACATCAAGGTAGTCCCGGTGGCGACCGCGGAAAAGGACAAGAGGGATCTGATGGAGCACCTCATGGCCACCAACCAGGAGGGCATCGTCTTCAAGAAGCTCGATGCCCCCTACGAGCCCGGCCGCCGGGAGAACGCCCTGAAGACGATCGCGGTGAAGGTGAAATTTTATGCCGAGGTCGCCGCTCAGATAATCGACTGGACCGGCAAGCAGTCCGTCGAAGTGGGGCTCGCCAGCGGGAAGGGGCTCACCTCGGTCGGCAAGGTGACCGTCCCCACGAAGTATGTGGATCAGGTCAAGAAGGGCGAGCTCGTCCGGGTGAAGTACCTCTACGCAACGAGTGCCGACCAGCTCTTCCAGGCGCACCTGGATCCCGACGACAGCGGAAGCGTCATCGCGGATCACGACAAGGCGGACCCGATCACCGCCCTCAAGCATGAAGGGAAAGAGGAGGAGTGACCATGCTGAAGCCCAGACCCCAAGTGGCCGTCTTCGCGGCGGCCATGGAAGAGGTCCTGAAGACGAAGGACCACCGCGGAGAGTTTCTGGACGAGGTCCGGCCGATCTTCGCGCTGGACCGCCTCTTCCAGGAAGTCCGCGAGCTCGACCGCGAGGGGTACAACGAGCTCCACAAGGAGATCATCGACCCCAAGAAGCTGGAGCGGATCCAGAATGAATCCGTGGACGTATCGAACTTCGCCGCCATGGTCTGGTGGGCCTGCGAGGCGATCAAGGGGAACAAGTCCAAGCACTTCGCCCTCTTCGGATCTGAACAGAGGAAGAAGCGGGAAGAGCAGGCCAAGGGCAACCCATGACCGATAGGATCTCCAGCCTCAAGGAAGGCGACCGCGTCCGGCTCCTCCGGGACCGCTCGGACATCACCGGCGCCGACGCAAAGGCCGGAGAGGCCGGAACGCTGGGCCACCTGTACCGCGTCCAGCAGATGGGCGGCCCCTACGAGGTGTGGGAGCTCGTCCTCGACCGTACGTGGCGTCCCCTTGGCGCCGAGGGCGGAAACGCCGTCAGACGTCGTGTCTGCGTGTCTCATATGGACATCGAGGTGATACCGTGATCAAGTTCACCGTCCCGGGTCCGCTGTACGCCTATCGGCGCATCAGGGACAAGGGGAGCTACAAGAAATACGGAGAGTACAAGAACCGGGTCCTTGGGCTGGCGATGGAGGCTGGCTGGAAGGGCCGCGCGGACAGCGTCCCGGAGTTCCCGGTGAAACTGTCGATCAACGTCTCCTGGAAGAAGAACCCGCGCATCGACGCCTCGAACGTCCTCAAGGGGATCGAAGATGCCCTGTTCGAGCAGGACCGCTGGATCCTGGACGTCCGCGTGATCATGTTCCCGAAGCAGAAGGAGGAGTCGGCGGTCGTGGAGGTGGGCTGGTGAACTGCATCGAAGGCTGCATCCAGACGTACCCGAAGGACGCCGCGCAAATAGCGGAGGCCCTGCGGGAAGGGCCGGTCATGTTCTCCTGGACGGATGGGTCTACCCAATACGACCTCTACATGGTGCCCGTCTCGTCCTTCAAGACCCGGTTCGAGGCGCCCGAGAAGATCCACCGGTGGTTCTCCTACGACCACGTCATCGTCGGCATCGAACGGAAGGGTTGCTTCTTCTTCGATCTCCTGAGCGGGACCCAGGCGTATTCCCCGGAATACGTCGCCGAGAAGCTCGGCCTCGACCCCATGGAGAAGGACAGCGCGGGCGTTGCCCACCTCTTCAACATGATCGTCGAAGCCGGAAAGAAGTTCGGCCGGAACATCGTGATTTAGGAGAAATATGGCCTGCCTCATCTCGAAGGACGGCAATATGGCCGTCTGCGGCGTCTCCCGCAGGAAGAATTATTACTTCGACAAGGGGTACCGCGGCGTCTGGTCCCAGCCGTCGCTCTGGTACGAACCGGCGCTGGCGAAGAACCTGAAGCGGAAGAAGTTCGCCCGGATCGACCTGTTCATCAAGAAGGCCAGGAAGAAGTTGGGATTCCGGCCCCTGTCCCAGGAAAGATGGTGGAAGACCGTCGCCCTTCCAGAAATCAAGGCGACCATGAAGTACGAACGCCAATGGAGGAAGAAGAAATGATCGGCATACCCTGCATCAGTGAGGCCAAAAGATGGAAAACCATAAAGTAGAGTTCATCGTGGTCCGCGCCAGCATAAGCGAGCTGACCTTCGCCAGGATCGACGCGACCGTCACCCGCGAGGAATTGACCCGGGAGGTCGTATTCCTGAAGGCCCTCCAAGGGGCGCTCACCCAATGGGCGGCCGGAACCTCGGAGGGCAAGGAGGCCTGGGAGGATTCATCTGAGGACTTCAACGTTGGGGACCTCTCCTACGAGATCGGCGACGAGAGCATGAAGCCCTACCTGGAGAAGGCTGGCATCGCGTACCTCAACATCGGGGTCGAGTGCCACGTCATCCGCACGTTGGCCTGGTCCTACGACACGGTCCTCATGGACCGGGAAACCCTCAAAGCCGAAAGGGGGGGAGTGGTGGTCATAAAACTGAGAAGCAAGCGGTCCGGCCCGCACGTCCACGAGGACGTTTTTGTGGGGCCGGACAAGGACCACATGGGCCTGGCCGGGAGGCTCACGTTCAGCGTCGGGGAGTGGCAGCTCTTCGGGGCGGCGCTCAAGCTCGGCGCGTCGAAGACCGGTGGCCAGCTCGAAGTGGTGTTCGAGGGCGACCGCGAAGTGGTCGAGGGAAAGCCCGATGAAGGTTAAGTTCCTGATGATCGCGGAGATCGAAGTCGGGGACACCGCAAACCCAACCGAAGGCGCCCAGGCCAAGCTGGACGCCTTCCGCGAGTCGGTCGCGCCCAGCCAGAACTACGGGATCACGCTCTACCGCGTCCGCGCCGGAGACCCGGAGCTCGACAACGATCCGGACATCCTGCGGGACGGGACCGCCGTCAAGGATAGGTGAGATGGCCCAGACCCACGAGAACACCAACTGCCTGGCCGGCCTGAAGTGCCCGAAGTGCGGAAGCTTAGGGCCGCTCTGGATCCAGTGCAGCGTCGCGGTGGTCGTCCACGACGACGGGACCGACGAGGAATGCGCCCACGAGTGGGACGACAAGAGCGCCTGCTCCTGTAGGGACTGCAAACTCAACGGGAAGATCAAGGACTTCCGGGTCGAAGGTGCCGGGAAGTTCTGCCACGACCCAAGGCACGAGAAACCTTGCCCGCTTCCCTGCGAGGCGTGCAAGGAGGAGTGCGATCCGGAACTCTGGAAGACCGTGAAAGGAGAACAGAGATGAAGTGCGACATCTGCGGAATCAACCCCGCGACCATCAAGAACTACGTGGAGATCGGCGACACCATCCACAAGATGCCGGCCTGCGGCCCCTGCATGAGCCTGAACGGGAAGTCGGTGAACACGCTCATGAACTCCCGCCAGGACAGAAGGCTGCGGCTTCTCAAGAGGTGGTGGAGTCCCGACACCCGGGGCACGCTCCTGCCGAAGGCCTATCCTGCCGTGGAGTGGACCAAGGTCAGAATCTGATGAGAATCCCGCTCAACGACGACCAGCTCAAGACCGTCAAGCTGGCCCTCAGCACCCTGGCCACAGAGGACATCTCCAGGGAGAAGCCCGTGGCGGAAATTATGGAGCGCATCGAAAACTGCGAAAAAGAATTCAAGGACAAGGGTCTTCGGCAGTACGCGAAGGCCGCCCAGAAACGTCAGCGAGACGGCGAGATCGAGATCGACGACGACGCCGTCGTCTCCAAGGGAGAGGACGCGGGCGCTTACGTCGGGGCCTGGCTCTGGGTCGGAGACGACGAGCTGGAAGAGAAGGAGGACGAGGAAGCCTGTCGGGAATGCGGCAAGAAGTACGCAACCTGCGGAGACGGGTACGACGGGATGTGTCCGGACTGCGCGGACAAGGCGGAGGACAAGAAATGATCGCCATCCCCTGCGTGATCTACATCGACGGAATCCACAAGCCGGAGGACGCCTGCGCCCTCCGCAGGATGCTCGACCGGAATCCCGTCATGGTCAATGGGCCCGCCCTGAAGGGCGAGCTCCTGCCCGACATGGGCCGGGAACCCTACCCCGTCGGGAACTACGAGACGGTTCCGGGCCCCAAATGCTACAACGTGAGGGTCCACCTGAACCACTACGACCCCAAGGAGGTGGAGCCGGACGACGCCAAGCCGGGAGAGTACCCGACGTCGGTGTACGCCACCAACTCGTTCGAGGCCCAGGAACTCGCGCTCGACCGATTCCACGAGACCCACGCCATCGGGAACCTCGACAACGCGGAGGTGACCACAGGCGTCATCTGGCCCGAGGACTGCCAGCACAACTGGCAGATCTTCGAGAATCAGGCCGTGGAGAAATGCACGGTCTGCATGAAATGCGGAAGCATCAAACCGGAGGAGAAATGAAGCTGATCGACACGGTCAAGGCCACGATCAAGCAAGACACTCCGACCGAGGAGGTCGAAGAGGCCGCCCGGTGGCTGTGGGACGAGTTCCGGTTCCGGAAGGGCCGCCAGGACCAGATGGCGGCGATGGAGTTTAGGCCCGGTCAGAAGGTGGAGTTCACTGGGAAGAGCTCCAGGAAACTGCCCCACGGAGCGATCGGGGTGGTCGAGAAGGTCAACACGAAGAGCATCTCCGTGAGCTTCGGGAGATACTTGATGTGGAAGGTCAACGCCACCTTCCTCAAGCCGGCCGCGAAGGACGCGAAGGTTATCCCGTTCCTGGCGAAGGAGGCGTGAAGGTGAAGAAGAAAACTCTAACCAACGGCGACGTGGCCACGGCTGTCGAATACAGCCTCCTGATGGGAATGACCGAAAAGAAGCACAAGGCGGCCCTCAAGAAGCTCCATATTTCGGAGAGGCAGCTCTGGGAGGCCACGGGGTGCCTCTTGATGTTCTGCGCCAAGAAAGGGAGACGCGGGCTCTCGGAGTTCAGCGCTCCGGTGGTCACGCTTCGACCCAAGTGAAGATCGTGGGGCGCCCGGAAGGCGGCATACGGCCGGGGATTCGTTTACAACGATAATCACCCGCCCAATAACCCGCCGGAAGGGCGCCCCGCCCATTATCCCGAGACACGTGGACCTCGGACGAAGGGGCGGTTCGACTCCGCATCGTTGGCCGAGGCCCGGTGGGACGGGAGCTGGGTTCGACTCCCAGGCAGTGGCTCCGGTGAGCCAAATGGCCCGGCTGGCCCGGCCGTTAACGCCGCGGCGGAATCTGCGGCAGGGGCATATTTTCCTTGAAGACCGGAAGATCGCGGGGTACACTTCAGGCATACGGAGGCTCGAATGACATAGGAAGCACGGCACTTCTTCACGGTGGTCCGCACGGACCTTTCCGTGGCACAACAGCTCGTCCAGTCCATCCACGCGGCCCACGAGGCCGGCATCCGCTTCGGAGATCCCAACAACGTCGCCTCGGTCGTCGTCTGCCGCGTCTCCAGCGAGGAAGAGCTTCTCAAGACGAAAGAGCGGCTCGACTCCAGGGAGATCCGGAGCTACCTCTTCCACGAACCGGACATCGGAGGCCAAGCGACCGCTCTGGCCACAGAGCCCGTCTCGGGATCCAAAAGAAAGGTCCTGTCCAAGTATCCGCTCTGGGAACTTCAGGAGGCGTGACATGAGAGACACGTAGAGCCGCGGGCCCCCGTAGGCCATCGGCGCTTCTTCCTTTCCGGGGAGGTAGTGTAACGTCAGCACGGCGGCCAGCCTCGTTGGGGGAGCCGCGGGAGGTGGTTCAACTCCATCCCTCCCCGCCATTTACAAGGAGAACACGGTGGACATAAAGACGGCGATCAGGGCCCTGCGAGACCGCGTCAAGAATCTGGCCTCACGGCAGAGGCCGCTCAAGCTGGCACGGAAGACGACCCTTCCGGTACTCGATCGCGCGCTCGCGCTCAAGCGGGCCGGGATGGATCCGGCCGCGGAATTCTGGAAGGTCGCGTGGGAGGTGATCGAGAGGCGCGCCCAGATCACGGCGTGCCTCAACCTCATGCACGAGCTCAAGGGCTCGGAGCACCGCCACAACCCCGGGGAGAAGTGGGTTTACGACAAGTACGACAAGAAGCTCCGGGCGGAATTCCTCGCCGAGGTCAAAGCCTGAAATCTGACGCTCCCGTCGCCCATATTGGCTTGGGCAGCTCTCCCTAAAAGAGCGTATGTGGGTCCGATTCCCACCGGGAGCGCCTAGTCTCGTGGACCCCCTTTTTTGCCTTCGCACCAAGGTTCTGCTATACTTTTATCGTGCCCATCAGCGAGGACCGAATCAAGAGGCGCCTGGCCATCCGGGAACAGCAGGCCGCGGACAAGGACTTCCTCGCCGTGAAGCTCCGGGAGAAGATCAAGGCCGGCTACATCCCCCAGACCAGAGAGGAATTGGCTGGAGTTCTGCGGATCGTGTCCGAGCACGCCAAGCACGTCGGATACGCCGAAGAGTGCAAAGAAATCCTAGAGAAGCTGTCGGAGGGACAACCCATGATGGAGAAGTACGGCGTCGAGTGTAAGGGTGACCACGGGATCACGAAGCCGCATATGGAAAAGAAGGCAAGCGGCGAGGTCGTCTGCCGCCACTGCGGGGCCCGGTTCGCCGACGTCCAGGTGAAGGACGGGATGTCCGTGGAGGACAAGAAGGCCCAGGCCGCCCCGAAGGACACGATCGAGAAGATGCTCGGAATCTAGGAGGCCCCATGGCCGCCGAATCCCTGGAGAACCTCGTCGCCGCCTTCATGGCCAAGGCTGGCGCCATCGACAACCCCCAGGACCTGCTCAAGGGGTTCGTCGCCTTCCTCAAGGAACGAGGGCAGTTCCTCGAGCCCGGAGACATGGCGAAGCAGTTCGTCGAGACGCGGACCGTCCTCGACAAGAACAAGGTCCAGATCGCGATCTCGAAATGCCTGGTCTGCGGGGCGGAAACCTACGAGGTGGCCAAGACGGAAGCCTAGACCTGGGTCTGGATCTCGGCCTCGAACGTCGACCTCCCCAGCTTCCTCTTCATCTTCCGGCAGGCGGTGTACTCGATCTGCGCCACGCGGGTCTTGGAGTACCCCGTGCCGCGGCTGACCGCGTCCATCGAGAAGGGCGGGCGCGAGGCGAGCTTGCAGATCGAGACGTGGAAGAACTCCCCGTCGTCCTGCCCGGAGTCCTTGATCTTGAAGGGGCACGCGCCGAACCTCTTCCACTTCTTGGCGATCTCCATCGCCATCATGAGGTTCTTGAAGTCCGGGGGAACCTCGAGCGCACAGAGAAGGTCTTCCGGGGACCTGAAGAAGGAGCAGGCTTTGCGGCCGACGCAGGGCGTGATCAACCGGATGGCCATGGCTCGCCCTCCTTACTTCAGGCCGACGTCTTCTTCGGTTCCTCGATGGCGGCTCCGTAAGCCAATCCCGGGATGGGGTTCCAGCCCTTGAGGTCGGACTTCCAGCCCTCGGCGACTCCCTTCGTGATGACGTCCTTCAGGCGGCGGTACGAGAGGCCCGCAATCCAGTCTTTCCGGGCCATGGGTGTCAGTTCGACACCTTTGAGGATCGGGCGGAACTTCACCGGGTTGGGGTT
>Ga0315277_10004236_pt1 | contig 19224 bp, 16 predicted proteins | sample YL17G05_15_MG_FD_203695 | JGI IMG/M metagenome (GOLD analysis project Ga0315277, IMG submission 203695) | Sediment microbial communities from Yellowstone Lake, YNP, Wyoming, USA - YL17G05_15 | ecosystem: Environmental > Aquatic > Freshwater > Lake > Sediment | place: USA: Wyoming | collected...
AACACCGAGATTTCCGACACGACGGTTAGTGTTTTGCTGGAAAGCGCCTACTTCGACCCGATCCGCATTCGCAAAACCCGGCGACGCCTCGATGTGCAGACCGACGCATCATACCGTTTCGAGCGGGGCACCGACCGCGAGAACATCCACGTGGCTCTCAACCGGGCCGCTCAACTGATCCGCGAGATCGCAGGCGGCGAAATCTCCAGAGGTTTCGCGGATGTCGCTGGACCTCGAACCAAACCCCAACCGATCACACTTCGGATCAGCCGAGCCAACCAGACTCTCGGCGCCGAACTGGAAGGCTCCGAGATCGCCGACATCCTGGTTCGCATTGAATGTGAGATCGTCCATTCCGACCGCAGCCAGATGGTCGTGGTCCCCCCCTCGCACCGCGTGGATCTGTTGCGCGAGATTGATCTGATCGAGGAAATCGCACGGCTGCACGGTTACGAGAAGATCGAGCCGACGATTCCCTATGTGCCGGCGCGGCCCGCAATGATCGAGCGCGCCGAGGAAGTCCGGCAGCAGGTTGCTTCGTTGCTCGTGACTCAAGGATTCACCGAGATCATGCCTTACGGCTTCTCCGATCGCGAGAGCATTGAACGGTCGCGCCGGACAACCGAGGACGTGGTCGAACTGCTCAATCCGCTCGCTCGGGGACAATCCGTGTTGCGCACCTCGCTCGTGCCCACCCTGCTCGCCACGATCGCTTCCAACCAGAAACGCGGCAACATGGACCTGGCGCTCTGCGAAGTGGCAAAGTCCTATCATTGGAAGGGCGGGGCTGGCGCTCCTTACGAGGAACGCAACCACGCCGTTGCCGCCTTGGCAGGAAGTCGGCCATCGCATTGGAGCCGCCCCGCTTCGCCCTGGGATTTCTTCGACATCAAAGGGATTGCCGAAAGCGTGCTTTCCCGTTTGAACATTCGGCCGGATCGCCTCGAACGCGTGACGCGGCCTGACTTTCACCCGGGCCGGTCCGCGGCATTTTTCAAGAACAGATCGGTGCTCTGCGCTTTTGGCCAGATTCATCCTGAAGTGAGCGAAGCGTGGGAAATCCGCGGTGAAGTATTCCTCGCCGAGTTCGACCTCGCGGCGCTTACACCCCACATAGACCCACGGCGGACTTACCGTGAAATCGGGCAGCATCCCGCCGTGGCGCGCGATTTGGCCCTTCTCGTGGATACGGCCATTACCGCCGGCGAAATCGAAGCAACGTTGCGCGGCGCCGCCGGGGACTTGCTCGAATCGCTTTGTCTATTCGACGTCTATGAGGGCGAGCGAATTCCCGCAGGCAAGCGCAGTCTGGCCTACTCGCTGACCTTCCGCGCCAAAGATCGGACGTTGACCGAAGATGAGGTCAACAAAATCCAGACCCATCTCCTTGCGGCCGTTGCCCAGAAGCATAACGCCCAGTTACGCCAGGTCTAGTAAGAATGAGGTTAGAGGCGAGAGGCTAGAGATTGGAGAAGAAAACGGTACTTGGCGTTTCCCCTGGCAACCCTTACGAAAAGCCCCGCTCATGATCCGGCTCGAAGATTTTGACTATGTTCTTTCACCTGACCGGATCGCGCGTCATCCGGCCGAGCGACGCGATGAATCGCGCCTGTTGGTTGTCGAACGGGCAACGGGCCGATTTCACCATCGCCGCTTCCGCGAGATCGGCGACTTTCTGCGGGCGGGCGACCTGCTGGTTCTCAACGACAGTCGCGTGATTCCAGCACGCCTTTTCGCGCGGCGACATCCGGGCGGCGGACGTGTCGAAATCTTCCTGATCAACGAAACCGAACCGTTGGTCTGGCGGGCGCTCGTTCGACCCGGCAAAAAAATACAAAAAGGCGAGCGCTTGATTGTCGCACCGGGACAGCTTGAAGGACTCGTCGTCGGCTATGCGGGCAAAGGCGAACGCATCGTGCGTTTCGAGACTGCAGGGAATGACTGGAATCAACTGCTTGCTCGGTATGGCCATACTCCCCTACCCCCGTACATCCTGAAGGCGCGCAAAGCGGCCGGCGAGCCGCCCGACGACACGACAGACGACCGCGAGCGCTATCAAACGATCTATGCAACCAAGCCCGGTTCGGTGGCCGCACCGACCGCCGGATTGCATTTCACCGAGTCGTTGATGGCCGATCTTCAGCGGCGCGGCATCGAGTTTGCGCGCGTCACGCTGCACGTCGGTCCGGGAACATTTCAGCCGTTGACGGAGGAACACCTTCGCACCGAGCAACTTCACGAGGAATTCTATTCGCTCGATGACGGTGAGGTCGAAAAAATCCACGGCGCCCGTCGCGAAGAACGCCGGATCATACCGGTCGGCACCACGTCGGTGCGCGTGCTCGAATCGGCTTGCGATACCGCAGGTCGTCTAGTTGCCCAGAGCGGCCCGACGCGCCTGCTCATCGCTCCCGGCTTTCGATTTCGCCTTGCAGATGCCTTGCTAACCAATTTTCATCTACCGCGGTCGTCGTTGCTGATTTTGGTGTGCGCATTTGGCGGCCGCGAAGCGATTCTCCGCGCATACCAGGAAGCGATCCGGCAGGGCTATCGCTTCTATAGCTATGGCGACGCAATGTTGATTCTGTAAGATAGGTTGGCAACCTGTCCCACCCAGAGGTTTCCGAGTGACCGACAGCCTCTTCACCTTCGAAGTTCTCCGATCGGCCGGCGAAGGGCGAGCGCGACAGGGACGCATCGGAACGCCCCACGGGTCGTTCGAGACCCCGGTTTTCATGCCGGTGGGAACGGGCGGGACGGTCAAAGCGATGACGCCCGAGGAATTGCGCGCCGCCGGCACAGAGATTCTTCTCGCCAACACATTCCATCTCATGTTGCGCCCGGGTTCGACGGTTATCCGCGATCTCGGCGGGCTTCACCGATTCATGAACTGGTCCGGTCCCATTCTTACCGACAGTGGAGGGTTTCAGGTCTTTTCGCTCGCCGAATTGCGCACGATCAACGACGAGGGCGTTCTGTTTCAATCACCGATTGACGGCGCGACCCATCATCTCTCGCCCGAGCGAGCGATGGAGATTCAATCGGACCTCGGCGCCGACATTGTCATGATCCTCGACGAGTGTTTGCCCTACCCGGCGTCGCGCAATCAGGCGCGTCAAGCGCTCGAAAGGACCTTGGCCTGGAGCCAGCGCTGTTTGCGGGCAGCGACAAATCCGATGCAGACCGTTTTCGGCATTGTGCAGGGAGGAATGTTTGAGGATTTGCGGCGCGAGTCAGCCCGGCGGACCATCGCCATGGATTTCGCCGGCTATGCGGTCGGCGGATTGAGCGTCGGCGAGCCGAAAGCGCTCACGTTCGAGATGCTTGCTGTTTCGCTCGCCGAGTTGCCCGCGAACAAACCTCATTATCTCATGGGCGTTGGCACGCCCCACGACATTGTGCGCGCAATAGATGCAGGCGCGGACATGTTCGACTGCGTCCTGCCGACGCGCAACGCGCGCAACGGCCTCGCATTTACGGCGGAAGGCATTGTCAGAATCAAGCACGCATGCCACACAGCCGACCCGTCGCCGTTGAGCGCCCGTTGCGCGTGTTCCACCTGTCGCGGCTACTCGCGCGCCTATCTGCGCCACCTCTATATGTCGAACGAAATTCTTTCGGCCCGCCTGCTGACCTATCACAATCTCCATTACTTCCATTCGCTCGTGGGGGCCGCGCGCGAAGCCATTGCGCAAAATGGCTGGCGCAGCCTCGCCACCGAACGCTTGCCGCTGGCACCTGAAGAAGGGGATACGGGGGGCGCTGAAAATACAGCCGACACTCTTTGATTTCCGAACAGGCGGCAGTTGGGCTTTGAGCAACTCGCCGGCAGTATCAATCCGCCGGCTCGAAGTCCTCTTTGCCGGCGCCGCACAGCGGACAGACCCAATCGTCTGGAAGATCATCGAACGCGGTTCCGGGTTCCACACCGCTGTCCGGATCGCCAACCGCCGGATCGTAAATATAGTCGCACAACATGCACTTATATTTCTTCATCTTCAGACTCCCTCCTGATTCCAGACATCGGGTGTCAGACTTCGATTAGAATCCGTCACTTCTGCTTCTCTGTCAAGCTTGCGCGCAAAGCGATGCTCACCCCTATTGACTGCAGCGTTGCTTCAGACTCTCGGCCACCTGACGCCCGAGAGCGATGCACTGCCCAAGAACTTCGTTGGTCGGAACATAGCGGACACTGATCCCCTTGCCCGCAATCTCAACTTTCATCTCTTTCAGGATGGCCTCGATCAACCCGACGGCCTCACCGCTCCAACCATAGGAGCCGAAGGCAGCGCCAATTAGGTTGGCGGGCTTCAATCCCTGCAAATAGCACATGACGTCGGCCACTGTCGGAAAGAGACCATTGTTGATCGTAGGCGAGCCGACGACAAGCGCGCCGGCGTCGAGCACTTCGGTCGCCACGTCGCTTCGGTGGCTTCCCGACAGGGGCATGACCTTTGCCTTGGCGCCACCCGCAACTATACCTTCGGCGATCGCCTGCGCCATTTTTGCGGTGCTCTGCCACATCGTGTCATAAACGATCACGGCCTTGGCCGTTGGGTCGCGCCGAGCCCACTTGGCATAAAGATCCAGAATCCTGGCGATCCCTTTTCGCAAGAGGGGGCCATGGTCGGGTGCGATCAGATGGATCGGAACGTTGAGACTGCGAATTCTTTCCAGGGTCTTCGTCACAATGGAAGCAAAAGGCATGACAATGTTCGCGTAATACTTGGCGGCTTCCCAAACGAGGATGTCCTCGCTGATCTCGTCATCGAATCGCTCGCTCGAAGCCAGATGCATGCCGAAAGCATCTTGCGAGAAGAGCACCGCTTCGTCGGGCAAGTAAGTGACCATGCTGTCCGGCCAATGCAGCATCTTGGTTTCGAAGAACCGGACGCTCATGTTCCCCAGACTGAGCGCTTCACCGTCTTTGACGGCAGCGATCCCCTCATCCATGTGAAAATGCTGTTGGATCGCTTTCACGCCCATGACCGAAGCAAAAGTCTTTTCCGGTTTTACCAATTTGATAATTTCCGGCAAGCAACCGGAATGGTCCATCTCCGAATGGTTGGAGATGATGTAGGTAATGTTCTCGGGGTTGATGACCGAGGCGATCCGCGCGAGCATTTCCTGCTTGAATGGAGCCTTGACCGTATCAACGAGAACGACTTTGTCCGCGAGAATGAGGTAGGCATTGTAAGTCGTTCCCCGCGAAGTGGAATAGCCGTGAAAATCGCGCAACGTCCAGTCAATGGCGCCGACCCAATAGACATGATCGCTGACTTTTACCGCCCGAAAAGTATCTGTCATACTGGCCTTCTTGTCTGTGAGATTGGCGCGTTATCAGGCTTTCCAAAGACCGTGAATGTTGCAGTGTTCGCGGACCGTGATTTCTTTCGCCGTGACGTTGAACACAGCCTCGGGCGCATCGCCCGGTTTGAGATATTGCCGGCAAACCAGCCCATCGGCGATCACCTCGATCCACTCGATCCAATGTTTTGCCTCCATCGGGTGCGGCGCGCTGCCCACTTTCACTTTGATGCCCGAGGCCAGGCGCTCAATCACCGGAACGTGTTTCTCGCGCGAGGCATCCACGGTGTTTTCGACGAGCAGCTTGAGCGGCTTGTCGCAACACGAGAATGTGCCTTGTCCCTCGCGGATGATTTCCAGCATGTCACCACAGTCGTCGCACTTGTAGATTTCGAACTTCTTGCTCATGTCTTCCCCTCCTTTCGCCGACCGCGCACCAAAAGGCACCGACAGTCGGTCGAGGATAATGTGAATCTAATGGGAATTCTTCCTCCCCCCTACAGACACTTCCTGGCGGCGTCCAGGACCGCTTTGTAGTCGGGTTCCTGCGTCAGCTCGTTGACGATTTGGATATATTGAATCACTCCCCTTGCGTCCACAACAAAGACCGCTCTGGCCAGAAGCCGCAGTTCCTTGATGAGAACGCCGTATGCGGCGCCGAAGGATGCTTCTCGGTGATCGAACAGAGTCCGAACTTCTGTGACGCCCGCGGCGCCACACCAGCGTTTCTGTGCAAACGGCAGATCCATGCTGATCGTAAGAATCTGCACATTCGGGCCCAGGTTGGCGGCCTCTTGATTGAATCGCCGCGTTTGCACGTCGCAGACCGGAGTGTCCAGCGATGGAACCGAAGAAAGGATGCGCACTTTGCCGCGGAACGAAGAAAATGAAACGGCGGCCAGATTGTTGTCGAGCGCCACAAAGTCCGGCGCCCTGTCGCCGACCTTGACCTCATTGCCCACGAGCGTCAGCGGGTTGCCCCGCATGGTGATGACTCCCGTTCGTTCATTCACGTCGCACACCTCCTCGACTTACGGATACGATGAACACGTCTCGCGCCTGTTTGTGGCCGCAGCGGCGCTAGTTTTCCGACAGCACGTGCTCGTCGTATTCAATTTCAAAGCGAAGCTTATGCTTTGCTTCTTCCTGCGCAAGGGCAAAAAACGTGGCGCGCAAACCTTCGTCGCTCGTCGTCTCGGCCAGATTGGTGTATAGCAGGAACGAAGCTTTTTCCTTTTTCATCGCCAGGATGAGCGCCTGTTGGTAGTCCAAATCGGGCGCCGGAACGACATCCACCACATAGTCGGCGATCTTGAGGTCCTTGACCTTTGCGGCGGCGGGCAACAGCAATTTGCCCTTCTTGACCGCCTTCAGTTTGGCCTCATGACCGCGCTCCTCGCGGGCGAAATCCTCAAACACCTGACGCATGTTCGCCTTGTCCACTTTCGCCGCCATGTTCGTGTAGAACTCAGCGGATTCGACTTCCCGCGCGATCGCAAAATCCAGAATCTCGTTCACGGATTGTATCACGCCCATCGGCTTACTCCTTTCTGTATGGTTTCCCGTAACCTCCGACTCCGAGTTTCCAGAACGAACCGGCAATCGGATCACCAGTTCTCCGCGAGCACTTCGAAGAGCGCTTGTGGATGCGCACAAGCGGGACATGTCTTCGGCGCTTCCGTGCCTTCATGCAGATAGCCGCAATTGAGACATCGCCACACGACCGGTTTGTCTTTCCGGAAGACCGTTCCCGCCTCCACGTTCGCGAGAAGCCCGAGATAGCGTTTCTCGTGTTGTTTCTCGGCAACGGCGATGGCCTCAAAGATCTTCGCGACCGCTTCGAAGCCTTCCTTGCGCGCGGTCCTGGCGAACGAGGGATACATATCCGTCCACTCGTGGTGTTCGCCTGCCGCGCCTTCCTTCAGGTTTTCGGCGGTTGTCCCAATCACGCCGGCGGGAAAAGCCGCCTGGATTTCAACCGCGCCGCCCTGGAGCAGCTTGAACAGCCGCTTGGCATGTTCCTTTTCCTGATTTGCTGTTTCGTCGAAAATGGCGGCGATTTGCTCCAATCCATCTTTCCTCGCCTGGCCGGCAAAATACGTGTAACGATTGCGCGCCTGCGATTCGCCGGCAAAAGCCGTCAAGATGTTCTTCTCGGTTTGCGTACCTTTCAATTCCATCTGCCATTCTCCTTTATCCTGTATGACTATCCGCGAGCGTGGCCGTATAGCCAACGCTTTCGACCGCTCGACATAATGAAGCGATATCCAGATCTTTCCCGCCCAGGACTGCCGTGCCGCTCCTGAGATCCACCAGCGCCGAAGTGACGCCGGCGCATTCCGAAAGCGCGCGCTGAACCGTCTGCGCACAGTGGCTGCACGTCATCCCGCCGATTTGCAAAGTCGTTGTCTCCATAGCGCCCCCAGGTGGAACGGCAACAACCGGCTTGGGTGTGGGCCACAGCAAAGCATGGGCAAGAACACCCAGCAGAAGCACGGCGCACGCCGTATTGATAAACGAAGGTATCATGACGTGAACATGATGAACGACCGTTTCGAGACGGACAGCGAATATGTAATCGAGCAACATCCCGCTGGCCAGAGCGCAAGACGCGACGGTGGCCAGATAAATGATCGCGGTTCGTCTTCCCATGGTTTTCCAGACAATCGCAATCGTGGCGGCGTTGGTCGCCGGACCCGTCATGAGGAAAACCAACGCGGCGCCGGGCGAGATTCCTTTGGCCACAAGAGCCGCTGCTATCGGAACCGAGCCTGTCGCGCAAACGTAAATCGGTATGCCGACCAACATCATGACAATCTTGGGCCAGATGCCGATTCCTGTGAACCCCTCGAAGTAACGGGGCGGGATCGCCGCTGAAATGATCCCGGCGATCACCAGCCCGATGAGCAACGCTCTGCCAATATCGCGCGGCAGGTCCACGAAACCGTAGTTTAGAAACCGTAAGAGCTTATTCCGCTTCGAATCCGTGGTGCACCACGTATCGCCGGAACCGGCGGCAGGCTGATCGTGCGTCTGCCCATTCGAGACAAGGAGCACAACGAGCCATCCGCCGACCAGTCCGGTCACAAACGCTGCAATCGGTCGGAAAACGGCGAATGTGAGCCCGAGCAAACTGAACGTCACGAAAATGCTGTCCACACCCGTCTGGGGCGTGGAAAGCAAAAAAGCAGTGGTCGCGCCGCGGCTGGCGCCATGTCGGCGAAGCGACGCCGCCACGGGAATCACGCCGCAGGAGCACAGCGGCAGGGGCACACCGAAAAGCGCGGACTTGGCCACCGGCAGAATTCCTTTTCCACCCAGGTGGCGTTCCACCGTTTCGGGCGAGAGCAACACCGAAAGCAAACCGGCAACGAAAAAACCGAAGAGAAGATAGGGCGACATTTCGGCCAGAACGGTCCAAAATTCCGAGAAAACAGATCGCACAATCTCAATCACGATGCCTTACCTTCGCCCTCTCGCATAACTCAGAAACATGTTCAGATTCTCGCCCCCGCCGATTCCCAGGTGGGCCAGAGCGAAATCATAGCGCACCGGATCGTCGGGAACAATCTTTCGGAACGCAGCTGTGATTTCCAGCGCCGTGCGCATGTCGGCCTGTTTGCGTCTCGTCAATCTCAGCATACGACTGATCCGATGCACATGGGTGTCGAGTGGAATGATCAGTTGGGCCGGGCGAATATTGTCCCACACCCCTAAATCCACTTCGTCGCGCCTGACCATCCAGCGCAAGAAGAGATTCAATCTCTTGCACGCGCTGCCCTTTTCCGGAAGCGGCAAGAGACGATTCTGCCGCCCATTGCTCGCCGACCTCAATTCATTCACAAACGGCACAAGCGCCGGGAGAATTGTCGCCTCATCCGACCGCAAATGGGCGGCGAAACATGCGCCCAAGGAACCCCATTCCCCGATGACACGCTTGGCGCCCGCCAGCATTGAAGAAACCTCTTCGCCCTTGATGAACCGATGTTTGAAACCGGCAAACGCCTGCCGGAGATCATGGTGCGAAGCGTGATCGAGGAAATGAGCGGGCGAAGGTTTCATCTGCCGGACAGCCGACGCAACGCTTGCCAGTATTTGCCGGATGTTCCCGAGGGCAAGGGACGAAGCCACAAGTCCAACAATCTCGCGGTCACGCGCATCGTCGTAAGAGTAGAGAAACCGTACGGGGTCTTCCTGAGCGATCTCACGCCGATTGTATCGAACATAGAGATCATCCAGGAGCTGCTTTTGCAGGAACAACAACGGTTCGGCAGCCCTTGTTCGCAACTCCGACGAGTTACCTCTTACACCATCGGTCTGTCGGCCTGTTCGTTCTCCTTTTTGCACTCCGGGCACACCCCAAAGAATTCCACTCGGTGCCCTCGGATTTCGAAGTCCGTCATCCCGCGAAGTCCGTTCTGCGAGATCGGGATCGGACTCGCCGGCAAGTCGGCCACCCGACCACAGGCCACGCAACGCACATGATAGTGATTCTCCACGTTGCCGTCAAATCGCCGCTGCGAGCCTGCCAATTCCAGCTTTTGCGCCATCCCGCAGTCGCACAGAATCTCAAGGTTGCGGTAAACGGTTCCCAGGCTGATGTGGGGCAGCCGCTTGCGGACCATCTGGCAGACTTCGTCCGCGCTGGGATGACTGGTCACCTTCCGCAACTCTTCCAGAATGATCTGTCGCTGGCGCGTCATTCGAAATCTTCGAGGTGACAAGTGTGATTCCTCCGGCCCCTCCCCGAAATAGTCGCCGCTTTTGGCTACGGTCGCCGGCCCGAGAGGCCTGCCGACATGCGAGATGACGTTGAGGCGGCCACGTTCTGCAACAATGCCTCGATCTCGGGGCGCTTTTCATAGCCAACGATCACAGCCAGTTGGCGCTCGATCTGAAAAACTCCAACCCGGCCCAAGTAGTCGTCACTGTAAATGAACCCGGGCAATTTCCCCTCGGCGGTTTGGGGCGAACGGTCTTTCACCGTTTCGCGGAATCGCCGAAGCGCCGCGCTTGCTGTCGTCGGGTCGGCCAAAGAGGCCAAATACAGTTCGACATTCTTGTCGCCGAGTTTGTAACGGGCCGCCCAGACGTTTCGCATGAACTCCATCCCGAAGGCCGCCTCGGGAATCCAGCGTTCCGACCGCGCCACGCGGCCTTCCGGAGGCAACGACGCAGCCAGCTGTTCGGGCCGTGGACCCGCAGGGACTTGGGCGACGACTGTTTTCGCGACGGTTTCGAGAACCGGACGCGAATCGAGGGGTCCCATCAGACGAACGTAGAATTGCCCGCGAGCGAATTCGACCGCGTCTTCCGCCACCGCGGCCTCTTCGCCCACATCGGCAAAGTCTCCGGTGCCCACATGGGCGCGGCTGTAAATGCCGAAAGCCCCCAAGGGACTGCCCATGTCATAGAGTTCGGCCTGCATTTTTTCTTCCGTTCCCCGCGCCCCATGCCACTCGAGCATCGCAAGCGCCCGACAGCCATAGCTGATATACTCGTTGGCCATGCCGTCTATGGCTTTGTAAAGATTGTCACGGTCGAAAAAGCCCGGCGACTTCTGTGCGAGATAGCCTTGCGGTGCGGCGACGTTTCGCGCCAACGCCCGCACCCCTCTCGTCTCAGAGACATTCAGACGGGCACATCCCAGTTCGAGCGCCAGAACGGCGACCGAACCGAACAGCAGAAACCGTCTCATGATTGCCCTCCGCCGAGACCTGGTTACGCCATCGCACCGAGCCGCTGGTGGGCCTCGCGAATGATGCGGCGCACCGGAACTCCCATGGGACATACACTCTCGCAGCGGCCGCAATCGCCGCACGACAAGGCCGTCTGATTCACGCGCAGTTCCCCATACCGTTCGGCTGCGATCTCGGGAATCTCCTGCTGCTGATAGTAGTAAGTGTAGTCGCGCACGATGGACTGAACGGCCACGCCGTTGGGGCACCCTTCGCAAATCCCGCACAGGGTGCACAGACCGCCGGCGGCGGCGACCTGACAATCCGAGGGGAGTTCCGCCATTTCCTGGGGCGCCTTGGTCACGGCGGCGAACCACGCATCCACTTCTTCGCGCGTATTGAGCGTCTTGAGAATCGTCGTAACGCCCGCCGCAAACAGGCCCGCCGCAATCTTGTCCGGTCCGGTACCCTTCGCACCCTGCTGCGTTTTCATTGCCATGATGCCGACGTTCGCCTTATTGGCCCGCTGGACCGTCGGCTGGAGTTGGGCGACCGCGCCCAAGCCCATCACCGCCAGAATCGAACTATACCATCCGCGATCCACACCGGCCGCCATGCTTTCGGGAACGGATTTGTGAGTCGTGAGATTGTAGAAACGGACTTTGCCGGCCTTTTTGAGGGCTTCAAATCTCTCCAAGTCGCGCTCGCTGCGGATTTGCTCGGGCGTGTTCACGGGCAGGCAGTAAATGTCCACATGATCGGTGTTGAGGATTTGCAGCTGGTCGTCAATGTTCTCAAACAATCCCCTCTCGTTTTCACCCTTCAGCGCGACCCAGACCTTCTCGCGGTTCTTGGGGTTCTTGAGAAACTTGCCCAACGACACGATGGATTGGCGCCTGACGTAGGTGTTGCTAATGTGGACCAGATTGACGCCGCGCTCAATCGCCATTTCCATCGCGGGAAGGCCGTCATCGGTCAGTCGGATGCATCCAAACGAAAGCCGGCTGATGTTGAGGTTCGTCTTGCCGAACGGCCGATAGATCATACCCGACTGTTCGTTGCGCTTTTCGAGCTTCGTTTCCGGTGCCGCCGCGGCGGCGCTCTCGCCGGCGAGAGATCCAGCCAACCCCGCGGCGATGACCCCACCGGACATCCGACCGATGAATTCCCTACGATTCACTGCGTGCATGGTGTCGTCTTTCGACATAACAAAGGCTCCTTTCGCAAAAGTGTTGCAGCATTGAGAACAGCTTCCGGGCTATCAGTCAGACCGGATTCGGTTCTTTTCGAAAGCCAGAGATACTAGATTTACCCTCCAAACTGCAATTGATAACTATTCCCAATTACCTACGATTCTTGTCAAGCCGATTTTTTGGCCTCAGATGGACCAAACGACCGTCGAATTGAGCCTCTCATCGCCGCTTTTCGCAAGGCACGAAGCCATCTTGACTTCGCAGCCGCGAGATGCTTTGTGTCATAGCGGTATAGATCAGCCCTCAAAGGGAGCGCGTCATGAGCATCTTGCACTTGGGTTCACGTTGGCTGCGGCGACAATCTCGCCCCCTGTGGCTCGTATTGGCCTTTGGCCCGTTTTTGATTCGCACGGCAGAAGGCGCACAGGAACAGCCCCTAAACAAGCCCCCTGCCACCGCATCGCCGGGTCTTTTGGCAGCACCCGGAACACGTCCCGACGTGGACCTCGAGGTGATGTTCATCGAGCGATTGCCCAAATACCCCCGTTATGACCTTCGTTACGTGAATCGGGTTTTCGAGGACGAATATGTTCCCTATGAGGCCGACGTTTGCGTGGGCTTGGCCGAAGGACAAACATCCCAGACCAAGCGTTGGCCCGACGAAGGCGAGCGCGTGACGTTTGTCGCCCACATTCGCAATCGCGGCAAACGACCGATCACATCATTCAGCCGTCAGTGGTTGATGGACAACACCACTGCCGCCCGGGATGTCGTGACCACTCCCCTCGCCCCCAGCGAACAGACCACCGAGCGGTTCGAGTGGAAGTGGCGCAGTGGGCGGCATGTCGTGGAACTGCGCTGCACGGCGGCGGGCGACGAGTGTCCCTTGAATGACAGGATCATCGAGGCCACCGATGCGCTCACTCTCCAAACGGCTGTCGAGCGAGAGTACATGGAGGAGTTTTTGCGCAACTCGGCGCGCGTGAAAAAACCAACGACCGATTCGTTTCTCCATTGGCTTCAGCGGCACATCGCCGAAATGAACCGGATGTTCCAACGCGCCGATAGCCCGACGCGCATTCGACTTGACCGCATTTTGTTGTTCGACAAGGCCCCAAGCGGCGATCCGCTCTCCCACGCCCAGTTGCTCGAAACCGACGGACGGTTCCCCGATTGCTTCAAAGCGGGCGACCGCGACCTTCGACTGGGCGGCAGCGGCTACTACAACGCCGACGCGGACATTGATTATGGCTTGCTTCACGAGTGGGCGCACCAGTTCGGCCTGATTGATCTCTATCGTCTCGACGTGAGCGCCGAGTCGAACAAAGTCAACGGGCAGTCCTATCGCGCCGTCTCCGACTTGATGCGCGATTGCAGTCCGGCCATTTCGGTGCACACCGCTCTGGCGTTGCGGTCGTGGGAGGGTAAACGGCGCGGCTATTTCGGCCAGTATCTCTATGACATTCCCGCAAAGAACGCGCTTCGCTTCACATCGGGCGGGAAACCGGTGGCGGGCGCGAAGGTTTCGGTTTTTCAAAAGACCGAAGTTCCGACCGAGGAGCCACGCGAGCAAATCCGAAACAAGGTCAAGTTCGCTGGTGTAACGGATGCTAACGGCGAGTTTGTTCTGCCCAATGTGCCGATGGATCCGCGCAAGGTTCCGCCAACCGAAACGGGCAATGTTCTTCGGCCCAATCCGTTCGGCTATATCAGCAACCATGGCGAGAATGGCGTCTTCTTGATTCGGGTCGAAGATGGCCGAGATGCACGTTACGCTTGGATTGACATCACGCGGTTCAACGAAGCCTATTGGCAAGGTCGGCGCGACGTGGCGACCTATACCCTGCCGCTCGATTAGGCCTCGCGATTGCCGAAATGGGCCGGCTGCGGGAGATCAGGGCTTCCTTGCGATGCACGCGACATAGTCGTGAATCACATCGAAGCCCATCCCCGGTTTTCGCCCTTCCGCGAGGAGGTGGAGAAACTGCTTTTCCAACGCCGGGCGCCGCTGGGGATCAATGGCATCATAGAAAGCGGTTCCCGCACCCGATTTCAGGAGGTGTTCGAGGACGGACGCGGCCGTCTCGTAGTGGAACACAATATTGCCGTCCCACAATTCCTCGACGTCAAGGGCGGCCACTTTCATTTCTGCCCCCACATGGTTCATATCGCGGGGGAAATCAAACGCAACCCGTTTTTGCAGCACCGAGGGGTCTTGCGCGACGATTCTGCCAAACAATTCCAGCGGCTCGCGGGGAGAATTCTCCTTGTGCACGACAAACGCCAACTGACCCCCTTTGGCCAAAGCCCGGCCCGCAACGGCGAAAAAGGGTCGCAGCGGAATGTAACCGAGAACCCAACTGGAGAAGATCAGGTCGAAGGGACCTTCCTTGGCGAGAATCTCCAAAGCATCGCCGGCGAGAAAATCAATGTTCTTCAACTTCTTGGATTGGGTGCGCTTACGGGCCTCGGCCAGCATGGCTTCCGAGAGATCTACAGCAACCATGCGCGATGTCTTTTTCAGCCGACTGGCGATCAAGGCCGTGGCGAAGCCAGTGCCGCAGCCCGCCTCAAAAACCCGCCCTTTGGTTCGCAGTGGAATCTTTGCGACAAGTTGTTCGATCGGTTTCGCCGCTTCCGTGAGCCAGAATGCGTCATAGTCCCCGTGAACGCGGTCGTAAGCCGCGCGCAATTCATCGCGTCCAACTTCTCCTTTCGCCGCGGCGCGAATATGAAAGAAGCGCGGCACCGCATGCGTTTTGGGAAGATGCTTTGCGCAAATCTCGCACGACCGCTCGCGGCCGACCGGCAGAGGCCCCTCGGGAATGTGCCTGGCCAGCAAGCGACCAACGCAGGAGGCCCGTGGCTTGCGAAAATACAGTCTCATTCCATCCAAAATGTCGCCGAACGATTCGCGCGTCGCATTGCCGAATGACAGGGGCACCAGCTGGCACGGCGAAACCTCGCCACAGCCGTCAATGTAAAGGTGAGTCAGTCCGGCCCCGCATCCGAAAACGCCGGAGGATTCGAGGTAGGTGTAAGACGAGAGAATCGGCAAGTCGTCGCGTTGCGCGATTTCGTTCTGGTAGTCAACAATCTGCTGCCTTTCCTTATTCGTAAGCAACACGTCGCGGCGCCCGGCCAGTTTACCTGTCGCACTGGGTTCCAGTAGGTGAACTTCCCGCGCGCCCGACTTGCCGGCAAACTCGATGAACGGCATGAACCGGTCGCGGTGCAGGAATTCACGCGTCGCAACGGAGATAATGTAAGGATAGAGGCCGCTGTCCGAAACCACGCGAAGCGCATCGAGAGCGATCTGGAAAGCACCTTGCACGCCCCGCAGCCGGTCGTGCTCGCTCCGGTCCGCCGAATCCAGACTCACGCCAATGGCAAACAGCCCGCGGTCTCGCAGAGCCTTGGCCCGTTTCGCACCCAGTCCCGCGCCGGTTGTTCCCAGAGTCAGGCAGGATCGCTTGTCAAAGGACCCCACGATGTCTTCCAGATCCTCCCTGAGCAACGGCTCGCCCCCGGTTAGCGTGACCATGACGGCACCCATGTCCTGAAGCTCGGCCACGAGCTTTCGAAGGCTGACCAGAGCAACATCCTTTTGGCTGCGGCCGGCATTATAGCAATGCCAGCAGTGGAAGTGGCATCGGTTGGTGACTGCAAGCGTGACCGAGTAGAGCCGCCTCGCGCTTGCCTCGCCGATCAAGCCGAACTGCGCCACGAGGTTGTCGAACGCCGCGCTGGGATAGGGGGGAAAGTGGGTGTTCACCACGAACTGATCGCGGAACGAGATCACTTTCTCGTGGGCGAGGTAGTCCTTGAAAAACCCCGCGACGCTCGGATGCAACTTGGAAAACGGTGGTTTCGGTGCAACGTGGACAAAGAACTCGTCGCCCCTCATGAGGCGCCTCCATGCGATGCGGACTTTGGGTCGCAGTGCCAATTGATCGTATCGCCAGGACCCACATACTGCGATCCAAACATAACATGAACTGTCCAGGCCGGAGAATCAATCAAAACTAGCCGGACATTTGCGAAAGAAAAACACCGCCTTGGACAAGTGCAGATATCCGGGAAGCTCTCTTGACGAGGACTTTTGCCTGTGCTTGTTGATCGAGGCGTTCGCGTCTTGGTCTCAATTTGAGTTTCCGCAACGGCGCTATGCGTCGGCCAGAAGATGAATAAGATAAGGAGGCAGCGATAATGAATACACCGAGTTCACGCCCAATGTGCCGGAAGGATTTCGCGCGCTGCTGGAGATGGGCCGCGGTTTTGCTCGCGATTTTCGCTACGGGCGACATCGCATCGGCAGCCGATACCGTCTTGCTTGCAGCCCGCCAACTGCGCGCCCAGGAAACAAACGTCGAGGTGCCCGCAGCGGGCCGCTATACGGTTTGGGTCTGGTCGAAGAACGGCGAGACGATTCCCGTCCGGCTTGGAGACAAGCAGTTGGGCGAAGCAAAACCAAAGGGAGCGGTGGACGAGTTTGGCTGGACCCAGCTTTCATCAGCCGATCTCGAAGCGGGCCACAGGTATGCGCTTCGCCTCGGCGCCGACAATCGCGAAACCAGCGTGGCGCTGAAGGACAAGGTCGGGTTTGTCCTGCTCTCGCGCAATCGCAATTGTCGGCCGGAGCGGCTCTTCGAGGTCGCCCGCGCGTTCAGCAATCGCGCCGAAGCGACTTCGGATTCGCGCCTCACCGACTTTCGCCACAAGGACAAAACGTATTCGATGGCTTCCTGGACAAAGGATGCGTGGTCGGCCCATGCGAAGTTTATCCGCGAGCAAATCTTGGTTGCCAACGGTCTCTGGCCGCTCCCCGAGAAAACGCCGCTCAATGCCAAACGCTCTGGGCGAATGGATCGCGACGGCTACAGCATCGAGAAGGTTTACTTCGAGAGCTATCCCGGATTCTATTGCACCGGCAATCTCTATCTGCCGCGCGACAAGAAGCCGCCCTATCCAGCCATGCTTTGCCCGCACGGCCACTGGAAAGACGGCCGTCTGGCCGACGAAGAGGCCGGCTCGGTCGTCGCGCGCTGCATCAGTTTTGCGCGCCAGGGCTATGTCGTTTTCTTGCCCGATATGGTCGGCTACAACGATTCGAAACAGGTTTCCCATCGCGGTGGAAAGTTTGCCAATCCTCTCTGGGGCATCAGCCTCATGGGGCTTCAGACGTGGAACAATATGCGAGGGATTGATTTCCTGCTCTCAATCGAAGGCGTGGATCCCGAGCGGATCGGATGCACGGGCGCATCGGGCGGCGGGACGCAGACCTTTCTTTTGACGGCAATAGATGATCGGGTCAAAGTGGCCGTGCCCGTTTGCATGGTTTCGGCCCATTTTCAAGGTGGCTGTGAATGCGAGAATGCGCCGCTTCTACGCCTCACCATGTTCAACGTCGAAATCGCCGCGGCCGCCGCGCCCCGTCCCTATATGCTCACGGGCGCGACCGGCGACTGGACAAAAAACATTATGGAAATCGAGGGACCGGCGGTTCGCAGCATCTACAAATTGTATGGCGCCGAGGAAAAGTTCGGCTTTGTCAAGGTGGACGCGGGCCACAACTACAACAAGGAAACGCGCGAGCATGTTTATCGCTGGATGGGCAAGTGGCTGCTCAACGAAACCGATGCCGAAAAACTCCGCGAACAACCGTACAAGGTCGAGAGAAAGGAAGACATGCTTGTTTTCACGCCAAACCACCCGCGTCCCGCCGACTCGCTCGACGAAAACAGCGTCCGTGAGTTTCTCATTGCTCAAGCCAAGAAGCAGCTGGAATCGCTAAAGCCGAACGATGAGGCCGGCACAAAGAAATTCCGCGAAGTTTACCACACAGCGCTGCGGCATACCTTTCTTACGCCAGAGGGTGGGATCAAGGCCAAGATCGTTGGGCGCGTCGAAGGGAAGACCTGGGAAGCCGAAAAACTGATCTTGTCGCAGGCGCGCAGCGACCTCCAGATGTCGGCACTGTTCTTCAGCCCGAAGAATCGGCCCACTTCGCGCGCCGTGGTAGTCGTCCATCCCGAGGGCAAAATGGGTTTAATGGATCTCGAGACGGGCGAGCCAGGGCCACTTGTGAAGGGTTTGCTTGAGGCCGGCTGTATCGTTTTGTCGCCCGATTGTTTTCTCACGGGTGAATACCACACACCGTTTGTCGAAACGACGCGCGCCCTGCCGAAGGAGTTTCCTTATACCTATAATCCGACAAACCTTTCTTGGCGGGTTCACGACATTTCGGTGGCCTGTGCCTACCTGGGCATGCGACAGAAATCCTATGCGAGGCCGACGGTAAGCCTGATCGGCGTCGGTGCGGCCGGGTCGTGGTGCTTGCTGGCGGCAGCGGCAACTGAGCGCATTCCCCTGCGCGTGGTTGTGGATGCCAACGGTTTTGCCGATGGGAACGAGGCGAGCTGGCAGGGTGACATGTTCCAACCGAATATTCTGCGATCTGGAGGCTTGCGTGTGGCGGGCGCTCTGGTCGCGCCGAATCCGCTGCTGATTCACGGCACACAGGGGAAACTCGACACCGCCTGGATGGCCGATGTGTATGGGGCTATTGGTGCGAAAAAGTCATTTCGTTCTGAAGAGAAACACCTGTCCGAGAAAGCGATTGTCGAGTGGTTGGTGGGGTGGTGATCAAACGATGATGGACAGCAGCGGTTTTGGGGATGGTCAGTTAAAAGCGATGCAGGGGTGCGCCCAATTCTTCAAAATGCTTTCGATTGAAGGTCGCGATGGCATGGATGCCGGCCTTTTGGGCGCTGGTAACAATGTAAGCGTCGGCAAATTCGGCGCCGCTCTTGCGTGCGAGCGCAACAGATTCTTCCACCAAGTCAGCATCGAGCAATCTCAGTCCCGGTGCCGCAGCAATAGCAGCAAGAACTTTGAGCGCTGTTTCTCGTGTTTGTCGGTAAGCCGCGCGCAACGTCCACGCGATCTCAAAAAGAACGGGCGGGCCGGTTACCAGCAAGACGTTTCCCGACGCCGCTTTTTGGAACAAAACTGCCGCGCGTTCTTGGTCCCCTGCGTCGTCTCGG
>Ga0315277_10004238_pt1 | contig 19222 bp, 12 predicted proteins | sample YL17G05_15_MG_FD_203695 | JGI IMG/M metagenome (GOLD analysis project Ga0315277, IMG submission 203695) | Sediment microbial communities from Yellowstone Lake, YNP, Wyoming, USA - YL17G05_15 | ecosystem: Environmental > Aquatic > Freshwater > Lake > Sediment | place: USA: Wyoming | collected...
TCCGCCGTCGCATTGCCTTGGACATGCAGCGGGACCTACACGCTCCCGCCCGCTGCCAAACCATCGTCACCCTCCATCAACAACGCGAAACGGGGTAACTATGCTCTGTAACGTTGCTACAGTCTCCTATCTTCTCGGATTTCATCGTGTTGATGACTTCCAGAATGTGGCCCGGGCTCGGCGGAATTCCCGGCTTGGGCTCCAGCTCTGCGACATCCTCCAGATGGAATCGACGCGTAAAATAGGGCCAACTGCGGTGGTACGTGACGATCTTGGCATGCCCGAACGGCTTGAGCTTGGCCAGCCAGCCAGCCAGCGCGAGCGTCTGGTCTTTGAGGTAGCTGTCGAGAGTGTCATCGGATTGCATCTTCCACAGCTTCTCGCCGCCCACGGTCTCCACCAGTTTGCCGCCGAACATGGCGCTATCCAGCTTCAGAAGGAACGCAGCCAGGTTGCGGTCATAGTCTGCGGCGTGTTCCGGATCGAGCTGCTTGAGGCGACGGCAGATGTTCCGGGCGATGATCCGGCCGTTATACGGGTCGAGCCAGTAATGCGGGTTGCCCAGAGGGTGGACATCGCCCATGGACCGGCTGACCTTTCCGGTGGGCAGTTCCAAGGGCGCGATCCCTTCCGAGGCGTCGAGATGACCCGGCGAATCGACATGGACCTTGGGATTGCGAGAGCCCTCCAGAATGAGCCCTTCGTAGCCGATTTCCAGTTCCAGGCCAACGCGAATCCACAGGTCCGCTTTCTTGGCCTTGAGCATGTTGCTTGGCTTGGCGGCAATGAAATGCGGGTCCTCTTTGCCCGTGGAAATCCCCGAGACATTGACATGGTCGCCGCCGACTTCCCTGGCAATGGACTCCAGGTTCGTGGTGGTCGTTACGACATTGAGCTTGTCCCTGGCTTGGCACCATGGTGATGGGCAGACAAGAAGAACGCCCGGGACAAGGAAGAACAAGAAGGCTTTGCGACTGAGTCCGTGTATGAAATTGGCACTCATGATTAGCATCTCCTTTCAATACTGATGGGCCCGATGCGGCCCAATGCCAAAGTCCAGCAGCAGGAACAATTCGTCCCGGTCGCCCATCGACGACGTCCCTTTTCCTTCCGTGTGCGTGTACTGCAGACGCCAGAAGGCGAATTCGCTCTGGCGAAACGTCAGACCCGGCGAAAAGGCATTCTCATACGATCGGCTGTCGTCCGGGAACTGCGAGTGGTCATAGCGCCCGTAGGCACTCCATCGTCTGCTGAACTGATACTCCAGCGAGCTGTACAATCCGTACGAGTCCACCGTATCCCCGGCTCCCTCGTCTTTCTGGCTGAGCAGAAGTTCGTTCATCCAGGTCAGCGATCTGTAGAGTCCCCGCTTGGCAGGCCGCCATTTGTAGGTCACATCCACTCCTTCCAGGCTCGTCCAGTGCTCATCGCCCGCGGCGGCGTTGGGACCGGCGGCGAGACTGCCGCCGACTTCCAGGCTCGAATCGCTACTGAGATCGAAGAAATTCTTCAGATGCGTGACGTACATCAGGTCTCTGGACTCGCGGCCCGCGAAGCTCAGCTCATTTCCGTTGCTCTGAACCTGAAAGACCAACTCGATGTACTTTTCCCACGGATTGGGCACGAGCCACGACAGTTCCGCCCCTGGCTCGCTCATCGGTTCCTCGCCAAAGAAACGCCGGTTGACCAGGGGGAAGTCCGCCCAGGGCAGGGCGTGTGCATGCGTCTGGTTGGCTTTTCCGAACGCCGAATAGACTTGTCCCACGCGAGCCTTGAGGTCGTGCGGGAGCGTATCGAACGTGAAATAGCCTTCCTCGATGGCGACCCGGAACTCGCCGTCTTCCTGTTCGATGGACACAAAGAAATCGGCTCGTCCATAGGGGTCCACCGCCGCCCCGAAGGCCAACTCCAATTCACGGAATTGAAATTGGCTCTTCTCGACGCCTTCCTCGTTCTCTCCGGTGTGGAGGAGAACATCGCCAGTGGCGGAAATGTCGGGATTGAAGCTCTGAGGTGTCCGGCCCGCCCGCCCCCCGTACTGAGCGTTTTCCTCAGCAGCCGCCACCGGTTCATTAGGCTCAGCCACCTCGGTCCCCTGATCCCCTTTCTCCTCCGCCTGATTTGGGTCATGCTTCAGACGCTCGATTTCCTCTCTGAGCGATTCGATCTGGGCGGCGTGCCTGTCATTCGCATCCCTCGTCTCCTGGCGAAGCTCGCCAACTTCCTTCCGCAGAGAATCCGCTTCATTCCTATCTTCGCTGCCTTGCCCCGCAGAGCCCGTGGCAACAAGAAACAGGGCTGCGGCAAGGCAAGCGCTGCCTGCAATCCGTCGTATCTGCATATCTCCGTCTCCACAAGCTCCGTAGCAACTAACCCACAGGTCTACCCTGCCGAGGCGCATCCTGGCAACAGAGACTTTCCGCCCATGTTATCGAACGGCGTCGGCGGGAAGAACGGATCAATATGACTCGAACCTATCAGGAAACGGACGGCGGTGCACGAGGCGGCGATGAGGGGAGAAAAACGGCCGAGCGAAAGAAGGTCCTGATGAGAGCCGCTTGTTGGGCCGGGACTGCGGTGAGGTTGATGTGCTCGGGGAAGCCGGGCAGAATCGCTTTGCCGGAGGCAAGATGAATACAGAACGTGCATTTAGCGGGGTCGTGATGGCCGGCGGGGTTCGGTCTTCCGTTACGATGGGAGGCGTCGGACCCGTCGCAACGTTCGCTGTCCTGGTGCACGTGCACCACGAGCACCACACCGGTGTTCACCAGCGTCATGCATAATAGGACGGCAATCGCGATGGTCCGCTCAATCTGTTTCACGAGCTACCCCCGAGCATCAGATTCATTGTGCGCTCGTCGAGTTACAGAATAGCGAGTGCGTGGCTTCAACGCAAGATGAACGGCGATTTGCTGCTCCCTGTTGCATGCTCTTAGGCCATGAGACTCGCGCGGGGTGTTGACCCTGGGGGCGGGGTGTGATAGAATAGGATATTTGGCGGCGCCTCCGTGCCATCGAGGAAAGCACTTGTCACGGCGGTCCGCGTGCGGCGCCATTTGCAGACATCGGAGAAGGTGAAATGGGAACACTCAGGCGGGTTCTGCTGCTGTCAGTCGTATCGGCTCTCTTGCAGGCTGGAGTTGCGACCTCTGATACGATCAATTCTACCGATCTCGCAGCCCTGGCGGCAGATGGGGACTCGGAGCGTTTCCCCGTTGTCATCAACGAGCTGCTTGCATCGAACGTCGATTATGTTGCCGATCCACAGGGCGAGTTTGAGGACTGGATCGAGCTCTACAACACTGGCGACGCCCCGGTCGATATCGGGGGCCTGTATCTGACGGACGACACGGCGGAACCCACAAAGTGGCAGGTCCCGGCGGATAAGGCTGCTCAGACAACGATTCCGGCGCATGGGTTCTTGCTGATCTGGGCCGACAAAGAGACAACCGATCCGGGCCTCCACGCATCCTTCTCGCTCGACGCCGGCGGCGAGGAGCTTGCCCTTGTCGATGCCGACGGCGTCACGGTCCTCGACAGTGTCAGCTTCGGCGAGCAGAGAGGGGATATCTCCTACGGCCGATTCCCCGACGGGACCGATACCTGGCTGCTTACCGACGTTCCCACTCCCAGCGGGCGGAACGTCCGCATGTATGAAGGATTCATTGACAAGCCGCAAGTCAGCCCCGGCCACGGGTTCTACGACAGCCCCGTTCTCGTGACAATCACTTGCGATGTCCCTGGTGCCGCGATCTACTACACGACGGATGGGAGCGATCCGTACATCGCAGGCAGCGGCCGGCCCAATGCGGCGGCCATCGTGTACAGTCAGCCCATGCAGATCAGCAAGACCACGTGCCTGCGCGTGGCGGCGACGCGAGTCGGCTGGAAAGCCTCGCCGATAGAGACGCAGACCTATATCTTCGTCGGCGACGTGATCAAGCAGTTCCCGGACGGGCGGTGCCCCGGCGGCGCCTGGCCTTGCAGTCCGGTGAACGGACAGGTCTTCGACTACGCCATGGACCCGGACGTCGTGAATCATCCGCAGTACAAGGACCTGATGGAAGATGCGATGCTGTCCATCCCGTCGATCTCGCTCGTGACAAATCCAGCCAACCTGTTCGATCCCAGTAAAGGCATCTATGTCCATGCCGGCAGTGAAGGCCGGGCGTGGGAGCGTCCCGTATCGGTGGAGCTGATCCGCCCCGATGGCGGCGAGGGATTCCAGATCGACGCGGGCATCCGCATCCGCGGCGCCTTTAGCCGCAGCGGCCAATACCCCAAGCACTCGTTTCGCTTGTTCTTCCGCGCGGAGTATGGGCCGCCCTCGCTCAAGTACCCACTATTCGACTCCGAAGGCGCCGACGAATTCGAGAACATCGACCTGCGCACCTCGCAGAACTACGCCTGGAGCACAGACTCGTTCAACCCCGGCCAGAAGAACACGTTCGTCCGGGAGGAGTTCTGCCGCGACCTTCAGCGCGAGACCGGCCAGCCCTACACGCGAACCCGATACTATCATCTCTACATTAACGGCCTGTACTGGGGTCTGTACGAAAGCCAGGAGCGCTCGGAGGCGTCGTATGCGGCCACCTACTTCGGCGGCGAGCCCGACGATTACGACGTGATTATGACGGACAGTTATCGCACGTCCTACACGGACGGCACCATTGACGAGTGGAACCTCTTGTGGGGCCTGTGCCAGCAGGGCTTCGAGAGCGACGCAGCCTACTACGCCGTGCAGGGAAAGAGACCCGACGGCACCGATGACCCCAACATTCCCGTCCGCGTCGATCTCGTGAATCTGATCGATTATATGCTCGGCATTTTCTTCACCGGCAACGACGACGCCCCCGTGTCGCTGGGCGGCGGCTCGGCGAACAACTTCTACGCCATTCGCAATCGCCGGCTCGAGGCCCGCCACGGCTGGAAGTTCTTCGCGTACGACAACGAACATTCCCTGGGCGCCTATCGGGATGTCAACGACGATCGTACGGGCCCGGTCTCCGCCGGCCAGTCACGCGATAACTTCAACCCGCAATGGCTGCACCAGAAGCTGATGGTCCATCCGGAGTACCGCCTGCTGTTCGCCGACCGCACGCACAGGTTTTTCTTCAATGGCGGCGCCATGACGCCGGAAAAGGCCATCGCGCTGTGTATGTCTCGCGCCAACCAGATCGACCTGGCCATCATCGGCGAGTCCGCCCGCTGGGGCGACCAGCGGCCTTCCCGCGCGAACAATCCATACACGAAAGCCGACTGGTGGGCGGAGGTCGACGGCTATTTGGTCAAGGCATATTTCCCCATCCGCACCGGGATCGTTCTCAACCAGCTTCGCAACCGGGGACTCTACCCCCAGATCGATGCGCCCGAGTTTCAGGTCAACGGGTCCCATCAGCACGGCGGATACACCGCCTCCGCCGACAAGCTCTCGATGACCGGCGGCGGCACGATCTGGTACACGCTCGACGGCTCCGATCCCCGAATCCCCGGCACGAGCGCCGGGCCCGTCGATCAGACCACGCTGGTCGCGGACGGCGCCTCGAAGCGAGTGCTTGTCCCTACCGGCCCGGTCGGCGACGCCTGGAAAGGCGGGCAGGCCTTCGACGATTCCGCCTGGATTGCCGGCACGGGCGGCGTCGGGTTCGAGCGAAGCGCCGGCTATGAGACGTACTTCACAATCAATGTCCAGAGCCAGATGTACAACAAAAATACGACATGCTACATCCGGGTTCCCTTCACGATCTCTGCCGCGGATCTGGGCAGCCTCTCCAATCTGGCGCTCCGGGTCCGCTACGACGATGGTTTCGTGGCCTGGCTCAACGGAGCCGAGGTCCTGCGAAGGAATGCCACGGGCCAGCCGGCGTGGAACTCGGCTGCCAGCGCGCAGAACCCGGACGGCGACGCCGTCAACTTCGAGGAGATCGACATCACGGCACAGTTGAGCAAGCTTCGAGCAGGCGAGAACATCCTTGCTATTCAGGCGATGAACAACACGACCACGAGCTCCGACTTCCTTCTGGCCGTCGAGCTGGCGTCGAGCAAGGCGCCTGCCGGTGGCGTGCCGAGCGGGGTCTCGCCGACGGCCCTCAGGTACGTGCAGCCGATCACGCTGGGGCAAAGTGCCTGCGTGAAAGCCCGCGCGCTTGCGGGATCGACATGGAGCGCCCTGAGCGAGGCGGTTTTCGCCGTCGGGCCGGTGGCGGAGTCTCTGCGGGTCAGCGAGATCATGTACCATCCGAAAGATACCGGCGACCCGAACGATCCAAACACGGAATTCATCGAGCTGACCAACATCGGCGGCCAGGCCATCAACCTCAACCTCGTCCGCTTCTCCAACGGCGTCGATTTCACCTTCGGCGGCGCCGAGCTTAGCCCTGCGCAATACCTCCTGGTCGTCAAGGACCGCAGCGCCTTTACGGCCAAGTACGGCCCCGGACTGCCCGTCGCCGGCGAGTATTCCGGCTCATTGAGCAATGGCGGCGAGCGAATCGAGCTGCAGGACGCCCTCGGCGCGGTCATCCAGAACTTCGTTTACGCCGACGGTTGGTACAGCAGCACCGACGGCAAAGGCTACTCACTGATCGTGAAGAACCCGCAAACCACGGACCCCAACGACTATTCTGAAAGCGCCGCGTGGCGCGCCAGTGCCACTCCGGGCGGATCGCCAGGCCGGGCGAACTGAAGAAGGGTGTCAACTACCGCGCTGCAGACCCTGAGGCCCGGCCGCCGGGCGCTAAGTGCGCGAGTTGTGCCTTGCATCCTGCCAAAATGGCACGGTAATGTGACAAATGCCCGCCGCCCATACATGCCGCCGGGCGGGATACATGTTGATAAAGTCCTCAAAAACAAGGACTTACCGCCGTTCAACCCATCTGCCCGGCCACTGGCACGCGTTTTGCAGAATCCTCGCTTAGAGCGTTTCTATGCTCAATTTGCGAAATGAACTGTTTCCTTGAAATAGTGGCAAGCCGGCACAAGCGAGGAAAGGACGTTACTCATGGCGAGCAACAAGATCATAGGAATAGACTTAGGAACGACAATGTCCGTTGTGGCCGTGATGGAGGGCTCGGCCCCCAAGGTGCTGATCAACTCTCGCGGCTCACGGCTTACCCCTTCGGTGGTCGCCTTCACCGACAAGGGCGAAATCCTGGTCGGCGAGCTGGCCAGGCACCAGCAGATCACCAACCCGGAGAACACGATCTTCTCGATCAAGCGGTTCATGGGCCGCCGGCACAACGAAGTGGCTCAGGAAGAGAAGCTCGTGCCCTACAAGATCGTCGGCGGGCCCAACGAGCTGGTCAAGGTCGAGGTCCGCGGCAAGCAGTACACCCCGCCGGAAATCTCCGCGATGATCCTCCAGGACCTCAAGAAGACGGCGGAGGCGTACCTTGGCGAGACGGTCGAGCGGGCGGTGATTACGGTGCCCGCGTATTTCAACGATGCGCAGCGGCAGGCCACGAAGGATGCCGGGACGATTGCCGGGCTCAAGGTCGAGCGAATCATCAATGAGCCGACCGCGGCGGCCCTCGCCTATGGCCTGGAGAAAAAGAGGAATGAAAAAGTCGCCGTCTTCGACTTCGGCGGCGGTACGTTCGATATCTCCAATCTCGATATCGGCGACAACGTCTTCGAGGTGCTCAGCACGAATGGCGACACGCACCTCGGCGGCGATGATCTCGACGCCGTCCTCATCAACTATCTGGCCGATGAATTCAGGAAGAAAGAGGGCATCGACCTGCGCCAGGACCCGATGGCCCACCAGCGGCTCAAAGAGGCCGCCGAAAAGGCCAAGATCGAGCTCAGCTCCCAACTCGAAACGACGGTGAACCTGCCATTCATCACGGCCGATCAATCGGGTCCGAAACACCTGCAGATCTCGATCACTCGCAGCAAATTCGAGTCTCTGTGCGATCCGATTTTCGAGCGGCTGCGGGGCCCGTGCTACCGGGCGCTCGAAGACGCGAAGCTCAAACCGGAAGAGGTCGGCGAGGCCCTGCTCGTCGGCGGCTCGACGAGAATCCCGAAGGTCCAGCGAATCGCCCGGGAAATCTTCAACAAGGAGCCGAACAAGAGCCTCAACCCCGACGAGGTCGTGGCCCTGGGCGCCGCGATTCAAGGGGCGGTCCTGATGGGCGATGTCGGCGTCAAGGACATCCTCCTGCTGGATGTCACGCCGCTGTCGCTCGGCGTCGAGACGCTTGGCGGCGTCATGACCAGGCTGATCGACCGCAACACCACGATCCCGACGAGCAAGAAGGAGATCTTCTCCACGGCCGCCGACAGCCAGACGACGGTCGATATCCACGTCCTGCAGGGCGAGCGCGAGTTCGCCCGGGACAACCGCACGCTCGGCCGGTTCCAGTTGACGGATATCCCTCCGGCGCCGCGCGGCCTGCCGCAGATCGAAGTCACCTTCGACATCGACGCCAACGGCATTCTGCACGTCTCGGCGAAGGACCTCGGCACCGGCAAACAGCAATCCATCGACATCAAGTCGAGCTCCGGAATCAGCGACGAGGAAATCAAGAGAATGACGCGCGACGCCGAGTCGCACGCGGAAGAGGACCGCAAGCGGCGACAGGTGGTCGATCTGAAGAACCAGGCCGACCAGTTGATCTACTCGACCGAGAAGACGCTGAAGGAGCACGGCGGCAAGGTCTCCGCCGAGACGCGCGGAAGAATCGAAAGCGCGGTCAACAACCTGAAGGAAGCCACGCGGGGCGAAGACGCTGCGGCGATCCGCAGGGCAATCGACAATCTCAACGATGCCACCCAGGAATTGGGCAAGGCGCTGTACGAGGAAGCGGCTAAGCGACAGGCGGCGTCCGGCGCACAGGCTAAACAGGGCCCGCCCCCGGAGTCGGAAGTCCGGCGTAAGGGCACGGGAGACGACGTCATCGACGCCGAGTTCGAGGCGAAGTGACAATCGCCCGATTCTTCACACGCATCGTTGTTTCACATAGATTACCGCTAATGGCGAAAGGCGGGTGACAAGCCCGCCTTTCGCCTGTCGCGGTGCTTCCGTAGTACCATATGATGGGCACGAGAGTCGCACAGGTCCGGACAAGCGCGCTGCGGATGAATCTCCTCGCGGGGGCCGTGGGGATTCCGTTGATGGTTCTGTGCCTGTGGCTGGCGCGGGTTTTCGGGTATCGTTCCGATCGCTTCCCTTTCACGGATGTCCTGATCGCAGTGCTCCTCTTTTTGCCGATTGCCACCATCCACGAGTTGCTGCATGGTCTGGCGGCCCTTGTGCACGGCCGGCTGCGGGTGGCGGACCTGCATATCGGCGTGAACTGGAAGGCCCTGGCTCTTGTCTGCCGCGTCAAGGTTCCCGTTCGTGTTTGCACGGCTCGTGTCATCGGGATTACCCCTCTGGCGGTCACCGGGCCGGTCCTCCTGGCGGTGCTGGCCGCATATCCATCCAATGTGACCGCGATCCTTGCCGCCTTCACGCTCATCGGCGGGGTGGTGGATCTGTTCATGCTCTACAAGTTGCGCTCATTCGACGGCAATCTGCTGTTCGTCGATCATCCCACAGACCCGGTTTTCGAGATCTATGCTCCCTCGTCAGATCAAGACACCGCGCAGACAGGTTCTGCAACGATATAGATAGCCGGGTACCATGTCTACGCCTCGTAGACATGCTCGATTCGACGGCCAACATGCTTACGTGAGCGTAAGCATGGCACCCAAGCTTCGTAGGTTCTCCCTCAATCTTGGCGGAGGGGCCTGCGCGCACCTTGAATTGGGGCGGCCGGGAGGGTATTATGGGAGTTGAGTTGCCCGGCAATGGGCTGGGCGATCCTGCTGAAGCCGGGCGGAGCAGATAGCCGTGGGGCGAGATAACAGGACTTGCACTCGTCGGGGCCCGATATGCGGGCATGTGCCCCCTGTTGCCCTAAACTGCCCGAGAACATGATATGCCGCGGGGACGTATGGATTGCAGTGCGTTGGACCGTGTCACTGGCTTGCACGGCACTTTGGCCAAAGTGAGTGAGTTGGAGTCAGGAGACTGAACATGGCGACCACCCCCATTCAAAACCCCCTGCTGGCCCCCCTGAAACAGAACCTCGAAAGCGTGATCTACGGCAAAGGAGACTGCATTGACGTGCTCATTGTCGCCCTGCTGGCCGGCGGCTCGGTCCTGATCGAGGACGTGCCGGGGGTCGGCAAGACGACCCTGGCCAAGGCGCTGGCCAAGAGCATCGACGCGAAGTTCCGCCGCATCCAGTTCACGCCCGATCTGCTGCCGGCGGATATCCTCGGCTCGTCCATCTACAACCCGGTCAGCGGCGATTTCCGCTTCGATCCGGGCCCGATCTTCTGCAATATCCTGCTGGCCGACGAGATCAACCGTGCCTCGCCGAGGACGCAGTCAGCCCTGCTGGAGGCGATGAACGAGAACCAGGCGACGATCGAGGGCGAGCGGCGTCCCCTGCCGCAGCCGTTCATGGTCGTCGCCACGGAGAACCCGATCGAGTTCCAGGGCACCTACCCCCTGCCGGAAGCGCAACTGGACCGGTTTCTGATCCGGCTGGCCATCGGCTATCCCGCGGCGGAGGTCGAGGTGGACATCCTCAAGTCCCACGCCCGCACGCAGCCGCTCGATCACATCGCGCCGGTCCTGACCCTCGAGCAGATCCGCCAGGTGCAGCAGGAAGTCGCCGCCGTCCACGTCGACAGCAGCATCCTCCAGTACATCGTCGAGATCATCCACGCCACGCGTCACGACAGCCGCCTTCAGCTCGGCATCAGCACGCGCGGCACGCTCATGCTGTCGCGGGCGGCCCAGGCACGCGCCTATTTCGAGCAACGCAGCTTTGTCATTCCCGACGACGTGCTCTGGCTGGTCCCGCACGTGCTGCCGCATCGCATCATCCCGACGTCCAAGACGCGCTACGACGGCACGACCGCCCGGCAGATCGTTTCTGATATCGTCACTCGGATCAAAGTGCCCGTGTGATCGGGCAGCGGAGAATGAGACTCTTGCACAATGACGATGAGACGCGGACGTGAGAGATTCCGTTTCGGCCTGACTGATGCAGGCAAGGTGGTGCTGCGAGGGACCGGCTTCGTCGCGCTGGCAGCTCTGATTGTCCCCGCCTTCGGCGCGCTGTGCCTGCTGGCGGCGATTCTGCTGGCGGCTTTGGTCATGGGTTTCCTCCTGCGGCCCAGAGTTCGGGTCGAGGGGAATCTGCCGGACCGCGTCATCACAGGTGAGACGGCCCGGCTGAAGTACGTTCTCACGAACGTCGGCCGCCTGTCGGCATACAACCTCCGAATGCAGTTCACCGCCCTGCCGGAGGCGATCGAGCAGGTGGAGGCCGGTCATGCGGCCGTACGTCTCGGGCCGGGTGACAGCATCGAAACCATCGTCGCGATCCGACCGACCCGCCGAGGCTGCTATCGAATCGGCTCACCCGTCTGCCTGTCGGGATTCCCGTTCAATCTCTTCTGGTTCGGCTCGTCGCGCGGGGTCGAGGAAACGCTCATCGTACTGCCGGCCTTCTCGCGTTTGCAGATGCCCGTGAGACGTCTCAGCCGTTGCGGGCACGGCGCCGGCGTGCGGCTCGCCGGTCGGACCGGGGCCTCTCCCGAGTACATCGGCAGCCGACCGTTCATGCGCGGCGACTCGCCCCGGCGGATCGACGCCCGCGCCTGGGCCCGCCTGGCCGCCCCGGCGACCAAGGAGTACGACGAAGATTGTGACAACTACGCCGCGCTCGTGCTCGATACCCGCGTGCCCGCTGTGTTGGCGAAGTGGAAATCCAAGCCGATCCCTGAACTGGAGGCGGCCGTCAGCCTGTGTGCCTCCGTCGCCTTCACGATCGACAACGATTGCTTCATCGATCTGCTGGTGGCCGGCCCGGACCTGCACGACTTCACCGCCTGGCCGCGCGCGGCGCGGCTCGACAGGATCCATGAGCTGCTCGCCGACGCGGCGCCGGCGCAGAACGAGCTCGACGATCGCGTTTTACCGGCGATGGCGGACCGGTTCTATGAGATGTCTCACGTCATCTTCATCCTGCTTCGCTGGGACATCACGTACCGGCGGCTGCTGGAGCTGGCCGGGCGAGCGGGCTGCCACTGCACCGTCGTCCTGATCGGCGAGCCCGGCAGCGTGCGCGCAGATGAGGATATTACAATGAACTGGACTGGAAATGTAGAAGTATTGTCGCCCGAGGAAATTCTGTCGGGCCGGGTGAAGCGATTGTGAGAACGCAGAGAGCCATCGCGATGGTGATGATCCTGACCGGCTCCGTGTTTACGGCGTGGGTCTCCAGGGACATCGCGTATCCGGCGATCCTGTGCATGCTGGGCCTGCTCGGCCTGCTGCGCCGATTCACCTGGGACGTGCCGCCCGAGAGGCGATTCATCACCTCCCTGCTGCTGCTCGTGCTGGCGATCCTGTTCGCGATGCACTACACGTGGACCGGCGGCATCAACCACGCGGGTCACGAGCAGGCAGCGAACATCGCCTGGAGCACGATCACGCGGTACTTCCTGGCATCGATGATTCTGATCCTGTACCTCGGCGCGCCGCAGCGGCTGCCGCCCTCGCTCGGTCTCTACCACGTGGCGACGGTGGTTTCCGCCGGACAAATCCTGCTGCTCAACGATTTGTACATGACCTTCCGGCTGGCCGAGCTGCTCGCCGCGATCCTGGCAATTCTCTATGTCGCCGCGGCCCCGGCGGCCGGGCATGTCGCGTGCGATGCGGAGCCGCAAGTTCCTGCGCGAAGCCGGCAGGGTCAGGGCCTCTGGTCCGCACTGGCCGGGCCCGGGCGGTCGCGGTGGATTGCCTCCGCCGTGATCCTGCTCGTCGCGGTCAACGTCGGCTGGGTCGTCAGCTCCGTCCTGTATCGCCACGTCGAAATCCTCAACTATGTGCCGCTGTGGCTCTGGCGCGGCAGCGCGGGGCTCGACACGCCGGCCGACCTGGCCAATTACCTGGGCTTCTCCGATACCGGCGAACTGGGCAGCATCGTGCCGATCAAGGGAGAGCAGGACGCCACTCCCGCGCTGAAGATCGTGTCTGACACGAGCCCCGGCTACCTCCGGGCCCGGGCCTTTATCATGTATCGGCAATCCATGTGGTATGACGTCGCGGGCAAGGACGCGGTCTTCCCTTCCCAGAACACGCCCTTCGGCGGTTACATCCCGGGCAGGCTGAATCTCTTTCGCCTGGAGGCCGGCGACGACTCCGGGGCCCGGGAAATGTCGATCCGGCACGAATTGCCGATCCCCGATACCATTTTCACGCCCTTGGGGACGCTCTCCGTCGAGGCCCCATGCAACCTGCTGATGCACAATGATGACGATATTGTCTCTCCACCTCAGCCACGAATGAATCTGAGTTACCGGGTCACGTACACGACGGCGTCCCGCGCCCCGGCCCCGAGCAGCCTGCACGTGCGGCACATGCTGAACCTTCCCGTCCAACTGGACCCGCGCGTGCGCGACCTGGCCGGCCGCATCTTCACCGGCTGCACGACCACGGAGCAAAAGATCGCCGCGGTCTGCGATCATTTCCAGACTCATTACACGTACTCGCTCGGGCTGGCGGTCCCGCCCGATCGCGACCGGCTGACGTATTTCCTGCTCGAGGCCTCCACTGGCTACTGCGAGTATTTTGCGTCCGGGGCGGCGATCCTGCTGCGCCTGGCGGACGTGCCGACCCGCTACGTCACGGGCTTTTTCGTCACGGCGAAAGACTCGGACGGCAAGGCGTGGATTGCCCGGAACATGGACGCGCACGCCTGGGCGGAGGCCTGGGACGAGCAGGCTCGCGGGTGGAAGATCGTGGAGGCCACGGTGCCGGAGGGCCTGAGCGCGAGCCCGCCGGACGACGGCGCCGGTCACACCGGCCGCGGCAGCGCGTATCTCCTTTTTGGAGAGTTCCTGGACGACCTGTATGAATACGGCCTGTTCGGCGTGCTCGCCTGGACGTTGCAGCACTACGGACTCCCTGCCGTGTCGTTCCTCCTGGCTACGTCGCTTGCCGGAACGTCCTGGTGGACCTACAGGCGCGCGAGACCCAGGCGGCCGCATCGCCGCACCGGTCCCGTCGATCCCCAGGTGCGCATCTTGCACAAAATGCTCGCCCGGATGGACCGCAGAATCCGAGCGTCGGGCCTACGACGCGGCCTCGGCGAAACCCTTCAGGCCTTCTCGCTGCGACTCCGCGCCAGCGACACAAGCGACGGCCTCTGCACCCGCGCCGCCGACTGGTACCTCGCCTACGCCGCCGTCCGCTACGACCGAACGATCACCCCCGACCACGTGTACAAACTCGCTGCCCTCCTCCCGCAACGATAGCTCATTTCCCTTTCTTATCGCACCATCTGTCAGGACTTGACGCCCGCTGTAGCTCTGCGAAAGGACAGGAACGCGACAGTCCCGGCTGCCAGAGAGATCAGACCATACCAGAGATGCCTCGTATTGCGCCTATTCCGCTCGACTTTCTCGTAATAGCTGACCCACGGATGGTCTGTATTCCACGAATTCAAGTCGTCGGCATCGTTGCCGAGCGACGAGGTGACTCCGTCCTTACCGAGGGAGTAGAACCCGAAACGGTCGGGGTGACCCGGCAGGGTGCGATACCGCAGTTCACGGCCCCACGGATCGTGCGGCATACAATCGATAAGCGAAGTCCACGGTTGGCCGGCGGGCCAATCTGCCGGCTTCTCGTAGAGGACCCGCAGTCCTTCGGCATCCGTGGGAATGCGCCCACACACGGATTCAAACTGCTTGATCACGGTCGAGAGTGTGCGCGCAGTTGCATTCCACCACAACACCCTGCACTTGTCTGTTGCCGAGAAGATCGCAATTATGCAGAACAGGCGGACCATGGCCGCTACTCCACTCAGATCGATGACCTGCAAGCTCTCATCTATGTAGACATCGATCCGGCGCAGAAGTTCCGCACCACGCGACCTTCCGGCTCATGGATGGGCAGATTCGCCGGGTGGCAGCAGCAAGGCCGAAGGGCTTGCCGCTGCCACCCAAGCCTATAGATAGACTGTCTAGCTGAGAGTCGATAAAGGTCTCAGCGGTAGCGGCGGGTGCGACGGGTGCCGGTCTGGTCGGTCTGGCCGGGCGTTGTGCCACGCGCGCCGGTGCCGGGATACATGCCGGGCTGGTTGCCGGTACGCTCCTGGAGCTTCTGCATCCGCTCGTCATCAATCTTCCACTCCTTGGCGATCTTCTCCACGCGCTCCTGGCGCGCCAGCATCAGGCCCGAGATCGCGGCGGCGGTCTTCTTCGCCCCTTCCTCCGTCGCCACGGTTCTCACCCCGTCCAGCTCCACCAGGTCGAGCTTGTGCACCGTATCGAGCAGACCGCTCTTGTCCTCCGCCCTGCCGCTCGTCCACGCCTGAATCTGTGCCTGCGAATCCGCGTCGACCGGCGGCTCGTTCGGTTCCGGCCGCTTCTTCATCGGCATCTTCATATTGGACGTGCCGTAAGGGTTCGTCGCGCTCGTCATGCCCGCCCCGCCCCCGGTTTTCGTGCGACTTCCGCGCATCGCGGTCCGTCCTCGCGTCATTCCAGACTGGTCCGTCGCCTCCTGCATTGCGGCCCGCCGCTCCTCCATCAACGCATTAACGATCAAGGTGTTCCGCTTTTTCCTCTTTGCCGACAGGTCGTCGACGGCCTTGATCGTTTTCGCGGCCTTCTCCTGCGTCGCCAGGCCTTTCACGAACGTCAGCTCCTCCGTCAACTGCTTCTCCGCGGCGCGCACGAGCGTCATTCGATTGTCGATGCGCCGCTGGATCCAGCCCTTCTGCTCGGCGTCGCTCTTGGCATCGACACCCTTGATGGCGTCGGCCAGACCTTCAAAGCCCTTGACCTCCTCGCGAATCGCGTTCGGGTCGATCTTGACCTCGACGTTCGTGGCCGGCGCCGCCGGCATTCCGGGTCCCTGCGGCCCCCCCGGCTGACCGGGGTAGTCGCCGTAGAGCCCGCGCCCCATATCCATGACGGGTTCCTTCGCGCCGTTCTGTTTCAGGAAGTCGACGATATCGGTCTTTCCTCCCCTTTGCGCGAGCGTCAACGGCGTCTGCATCTGGTTATCCTGGCCGTTGACATCGCCGCCGGCCTTGACCAGCGCTTCGACGACTTCCAGATGTCCGAACTGGGCCGCCACGTGCATAGCAGTCATCTGGCCGAGATCTTTGGCCTTGACGTCGGCGCCGGCGGTTATGAGGACATCGACGACGTCCTTGTTGCCCTGCAGAGACGCATTAATGAGCGGGGTCCTGCCATTGGTGTCCTTGACATTGACTTTGGCGCCGGCCTTGATGAGGAGCTGGACGGCCTCGGCGCTGGCGGCCGGCGAGTCGGCGGCATAGCTGAGCGGCGCGATGCCCCGCTCGTCCGCCTTGTTGACGTCGGCACCCCTGGCTATGTGCAACTTGAGTTGCTCGACATCGCTGTCTACTGCGGCAGCGCGCAGCGGCTTGGTCGGGACCGTGCTTTGGCCGCCTTGGTCGCCGGCAAACGCAGTCCCGCAGATTGCCAGGGCAATGGTCACAATCGTTATCGCTATGAGCGAGCGTCTCATAGTACACCCTTTTCAAAGTCGCCCCGTAGTTGTCCAGGCTGCGGACACACTCTGCCCGCAGCGCATTATGCCATTATACACTAAATGGCCCGCCATACGTATGCAAGGCGCGGTGGTCGGTTGGCGCGGTGCGGACAAGTCAGGCGCTTTCGCCGCAGGTCAGTCCAAGCGCCTCGGTGATGCGGTCAAACTCGTCGAGTGAATCGAATGCAATGATGATCCGGCCCCTGCGGCCGCCCTTGCGTGTTTCGATCTCCACTCGCGTTCCGAGGTGGCGGCCGAGCTTGTCCTCCAAATCGGCGACGTGCGGAGGTTTCGTCGACGCCCTCGGGGGTGGCTTGCCGTTGTCAGCGAGGTATCTGCGGACGAGCCGCTCGACCTCGCGGACACTGAGTCGCCCTGCCAGCGCCCGGTTGGCCAGCTTGCGCCGCAGCTCGTCGGTCGGCAGTGAAAGGATCGCGCGGGCATGGCCCATCGTGAGCCGTCCGTCGACGAGCATCAACTTGATCTCGTCCGGTAAGTCCAGCAGGCGTAAGTAGTTAGCGATTACCGACCGGTCCTCGCCCAGGCGCTGTGCGGCCTCTGCCTGGGTCAGGGAGAACGCGCCGAGGTATCGCTGATAGGCCTTGGCACGCTCGATCGCGGTGAGGTCCCGGCGGTGGATGTTCTCGACGAGAGACCATTCGAAGAGTTGCTCGTCGGTCACTCCTCGGACAAGGGCAGGAATCTTCATCAAGCCAGCCATTTGCGTCGCGCGGAACCGCCGCTCGCCGGCGATAAGCTGGAAGCCGCCCTGGAACGGCCGGACGATGATGGGCTGGATTACGCCGTTGGCCTTGATCGATTCGGCAAGCTCCTGCAGGTCCTCCGGGTTCCAGGACGTCCGGGCCTGGTATGGGTTGGCTGAGATCTGATCGACTGCCAGTTCGCAGAAAGATTCACTTAAGTCCTTATCTGGTGGGAAGTTAGGTGCCTGCGCGAGAGGCGCCGGAAAGTCGTCCAACTCTGGTGATGCAGTTATAGGACCTAGGAGCGATTCAAGCCCCCTGCCCAGATGCTTCGGTCGTTCGCCCCTTCCAGTGGTCATACGGTCGCTCCTTCAAGAAGACGGGTGCACTAGCCACAAGGTCCGAGATTGTAAGCTCGTTGTACGGAACTGCTCAAGTGATATTTCGGCATCGGCGCGGTGATTTCTGCAAATTTCCTCGGTCGAATTGCGTGGAGTACGACGAATTGTTCCACGTGCCACTGGAGCCCTGGGTTGCCCATAGACGCCCTCCTGAGACGGCAGTGGACCTGAGTCGGTCTGCGGCGATAGTGTCTCTCCCTCGCTCCCGAGTGAATGCCGATACCTGCCGCTTCCCCCTATCTGCTGCTCCGGGCGCTCACGCACGCCAGCGATCCAGTGGAGGTCGGGCCTCACGTCGTCGGCCACCCGTCAGCACACTCGCCCGGCACCGGCGCGTCCCGCCCACAACCACGGACCAGCGCGCCGTGGGCACCTCGACGGTGGGCCCCCTGTCGCTCCGACAGTTGACATCAGTAAAGGCGAAAGGCCGGCCAGCGTCTGGTGGATGGTGACGCGGTGCATGTCTAGACGCTCGGAACGATCAGCCCCAGACGACACGGGCGAACGCCGGTAATCCGCGCAGGTGGGGACATCGGGGCACGGACGAGACTAGCGATCCTCTTTGTCACACGTGGAACATGCATCCCCGTTACAACAGGGGCGGACGTTGGCGATGACCCGCTACGAGTGGGCCACCATTCGGATGCTGGCCGTTATGGCTCGGTAGTCCCCATCATGAATGCACCTGTCGATCGCCGGCGGCTGCCGCCAGGAGGTTTGCCCGGGATCGTCCCACTATTCGACGCCAGTTGCGCTCTTGTGCGGAACCACAGCATGTTTACCCTGGAATTCCTCACCTTGGATTCCCCCAGGGTTTCGCCAGCTCTGTGTTTGGTGCCACGTCCGGCGAACCAGCTTGGCCAAGGGCTGGCGGGATTCCGGTTTCTTGGGTCGCGATGCTCTGTCAGAGATGGCTGCGTCAGCCCGCGCAGCGTCGCGCGGAGAGGGAGGGTGTACTGACACGCTTCGGGGGGTCCGCACTGCGAGGCGGCGGCACGCAAAGCGTGTGGTTGCGGGGCAGGGGGGGTGCAGGCGCGAGAGCGGCAGCGTAGAGGCCCGGCGACAACGCAGGAGGGGGGACCGAAGTGTTACGGATAGCGATGCGCGTGAGCTTTCGGCCGGGGATTATCGGACGTGCCTGTCGAGTCGTCCTCTATCGTGTGAAGCTGGGGCGACTGGGCGTGGGCCGGGGTGGCCGATGGACGCCGCGCGGCGGGACGCAACGGGGTGTATTTGGCGGTGGGTGGGGGATGGCTGGTGGTGCCGGTTGACGCGCGGCGCGGGGGTGGAGCCTGGGTTTTCAGTAGTGGGACGGGCGATATTTCCGGGTGGTGGGGTGGACAGCCGGGATCGTGAGGCCGGTTGAAGCGTGAGTGGCCGGGGATGGGTGGTCGGCACTCAGCGTAAGTGGGTTGGTCGGTGGGGATGTCTGGGCGGGGTTGTGCGTGGAAAACCGCGCTGGATGAGGGCGCGGGGCGCTCTGGGTATGGGGGGGGGGGGGTGGGTACGCGGTGGGGAGATAT
>Ga0315277_10004239_pt1 | contig 19222 bp, 33 predicted proteins | sample YL17G05_15_MG_FD_203695 | JGI IMG/M metagenome (GOLD analysis project Ga0315277, IMG submission 203695) | Sediment microbial communities from Yellowstone Lake, YNP, Wyoming, USA - YL17G05_15 | ecosystem: Environmental > Aquatic > Freshwater > Lake > Sediment | place: USA: Wyoming | collected...
TAACTTCGTCGCGATGCTCAAGTTCTTGAAACTGTCTAACAAAAGCAGAAGCAGAGGCAGCTGAGATAGGACCTCTAAGAGTTACTAAATTCTTTGTTGTAAATTCTACATCATCACTTTCGCGGGGCTTACATAGTAGCTTATCTTTCGCACCTTTTGTACAAACAAGAGTTGCACTAGATGCTTCAATATCTTGCACGGCAGATGCTTTAGAACTTGGTGCTGCATGCGCTGGCAGGCTTAGTCCTAGCAGGGTGAGTGTCATCATAATCTTAGAAAACATATCTTCTCCTTTGGTGGACATTATAGCCCAGTTTGCTTCAACTCATTGAATAAGTCTTTTTGGGCTGAAGTCAAATTCTTTGGAACGGAGAGTTGCAATCTAACTAAAAGGTCACCTGTAGCATGTCTTGTTGCTTGCTTCAAACCTTTGCCTTTTATGCGATGGATATTATATAGTTCTGTACCTGGACCTATATCTAAAAGAATAGTGGTCTTATCAGGAATAGGAATCGTTAGCTTGCTTCCTAAACATAATTCCGAGTAGGTTACTGGGTGAGTATAAACTAGATCTAAGCCCTCTTGCGAATAGTTATCAGACTTAATAACTTCAATGTATAGGTTTAGTGCACCTTGGAAGTTACCTATCTTATTCCCTATCTTATTTGCAGAAACCATCACGGTTTGGTTTAAGCTTCCTGTTCCTGCAGGGATGTCTATATGCTGAAAGACTTGTTCAGTTTGACAACCCTTACCTAAGCAAGTCTTGCATTTATTATTACTATCAGGTGTCTGGCCTGCGCCTCGACAGGAACCGCAATGAGTTTGCATCACCATCGGTCCTTGTCTTTGAATTACTCTGCCCGTACCAGAGCATGTTGCACACTTCTTAGCTGAAGCTCCTAAGCCGTTACATGGATCGCAGGAGGTCTGCCTCATAAACTCTACTTTGCGCTTAGTGCCAGTGTAAAGCTCTTCTAGAGTTAGCTTTATTGCTAGATCTATATTTGGGTTGATGGAACTAGATTGAGGAGGTCTTTGATTGCCAAAGAATTGATTGAAGACTTGATCAAAGCCAGCAAACGGATCAAAACCAGAACCTGCAAAAGGATTGGAGCCGCCAGAATCATATTCTTGTTTCTTTTGAGCATCTCCGAGAACGGTATAAGCTTCTGAGATCTCTTTAAATTTAGTTTCATCACCAGAGGTCTTATCTGGATGATATTGTAAGGCTAATTTTCTATACGCTTTTTTTATATCCTCTTGAGACGAGGTCTTATCAACACCAAGCACTTTGTAATAATCATTCATCTTAACTTCTTCCTCCAGGCAGTCATAAAGCTATCTAGACATTCATCGCAAAGCTTAAGAGACGTATCCTCATTTTCAGATTTTTCTCCACAAGCATAACACTTAAATATTTTAGGAAAATGCTTTTCAATATTTACAATTCTCTTATTTGCAAACGACAAAAGAAAGATTAGAGTTCGTTCTTCGAACCCTATCTCTAGTAGAAGTCTTTTAGTCCTTACTTTAATATTCATTCTGAATCAGAGTGTCCTATCTTTAAAGGAAGTAACGCGGCCACCCACTTCATTATCTTCCCAAACCTCAATCTTAATAGTGTGGCGATGACCATTTGCGCTTCTTAATTGTGAGATAATCTCTTCAGCCATAGTCTCACAAGAGCGGCGGCCTAGATTATATACTAGCTCGGCTTCGCGATATGAAGAATATAAAGATCTAATTGATAAGTCTACTTGATTTTGAAATACAAAGAACTCTACTTCGCGATCAGAGTCACTAACTGTGAGCTCTGCTAGAATGTGAAAGGTATGCCGGTGGCGATCTTCTAGAAACTGAACTTCATCGCCAGCGTACTGTGAAGCCTCTGGCCAATTGTGAGTACCCCTAAATGAGGTACGGATCATAATTTGCTTTTCTATCTTATTTAACATTTGCAACTCCTGAGATTAATGCTCTTTTAAGATCCATTATCTCCTCTGCCATCTTCCGAATTTCGTGTTTGTCAGATGTTAGTTGGAGAGCTACCTCACTTGGCTCAATTACTGTAAGTAACTTACTAAGCTTATCTTCAAGAGCTTTAATCCTCTCCTCATATAGATCAAAGCGGTCGAGAACGTACTTTAGCGGGCCACTAAGATAATTTTCTACCTCTTCAAGACGTTTATTTAAACTAGCGCTATATTTAGTGGTGCTATTAATTGCTGTTTTGATTTCGTGAAGTTCAGCAAACTTTTGAACTTCAATAGGAAGAGTACTAAGAGTAGCTTGAAGATTCATGCTGACCCATCTGTTGGTGTCTTCTACTAGAGTGGCTGGGAGGGGGGCATCGGAGTGAGTTCTGTTGAATGTCATTGTTAACCTACTTTTTGTAAAGTGTCTGCTGTATAGACTACTATTCTATCTCTTCCATTGTTCTTCGCCTCATAGAGAGCTTTGTCAGCTAATCCTAGATACTCTTCTGTCTGAGTTTCAGATCCATTGGTAATCTCATAGAGTCCTGCAGAGAAGTTGATCTTAAGTTCATTAGTAAATGTAGTAGCCTTGATTTTGTCTCGAACCCTATTCAAAACAATAAGACTCTCTTCAGCACTAGTATTTGGAAGTAGTACAACAAACTCCTCGCCACCAAACCTAAATACACCGTCAGATGGTCGGATGTTGTCCCTAACGATTTGAGCAAATTCTTTCAATACATTGTCACCAGCTACATGGCCACATGTATCATTCACTTGCTTGAAATAATCGATGTCTAAAATTGATATACTAAGGGGAGAGTTACTTCTCTTACATGCAGCAACTTGTTGTTTAAACATACTATTGAAGGACTCCCTCCTAGGGAGATCTGTAAGGGTATCTTTCATATAGCTATCTATGATCTTATTGCGAAGTGCATTCTTTTGCAGTAAGGTGGTAACTTGAGCTAAGAACACAAGCCTATCGGCCTTCTCAATGAGCTTATTGATGTACATGTCAGCGCCGGCTTGGTAGCTTGCTATGTGATCGTGAGGGCTTGTGCTAGCTGAAAGTACTATCACTGGAGTTAGGGCTGAGTCTGTATTAGCCCTTAGCTGCTTAATGAGCTCAAGACCACTGCAGATTGACATGTTGATATCAGTGATAACTAGATCTGGTTTCTCTGTTTGAAAAAGCTCAAAAGCTTCTGCACCATCACTGGCCATAATAATATTCGTATGCCCACCACTAGCAAGTAGTAGTTTGACCGATTCGCGGATGGCTTCATTATTATTAACAATAAGAATCTTAGACATTATCTTCCTCTAATTATTTGCTCCAACGATGAAGTACTGCTATATTATGTAATATACTATCAGTATTGGAAGCCAAACTGTCAACAGTTGAGGGATCATTATTTTCAAGGTCAGGCTTCTTGGTAATGATACTATCTATCTTACCAGTGGAGGCACTGTATTTCTTTTCATGAAGACCATACTGAACCGCGGCGCTTGAGTCATTAGAGAAGATCCAAGCATACTTCTTTTGCTCAGATAGCTCCCATGGAAGGAAGTTATCGCCGCCAAGAAGGTGAGCTGGTTTTGGCTGAAGTGCCATCTCTGGACGGATACCGAAACCTCTAAACATCTCATTAACAGCATAAGTAGCTTTGAGTCTAGCTATAGATACGCAACCATCTTCTGCTTGATTACCACCAAAGGAAAGAGGTACTGAGATCTTAGAGAATCCAATTTGATCAATCTCTGGAAGTGTGTATAGATCCATATAGGACCCTAGCCATTCTTCTCGAGTCTTACCTTGAGCAACAGCCATCAGTTGAAACTTACCTAGCATACCTTTATCTTTTACATACTTGATAAATGCTTTGGTACTTTCTAAGGTAGCTTCTCGATCACAAAGAACGTCCTGTGCAATCACAATACTAGGACTAATCATCTCAGCAGCTTTAAGCACTAGCTCTGGGCCTAGGCCTTTGCCCGTAGCTTGGGTAGCCTCTAACCTACCTATCTCATAGGCTGAGTTGTCTAGGACAGTCCACTTACCTTCAGCAGCTCGAGCTTTGTAATACTTAACATAGTTTTCTTTGACATACTCAGAATGATGAAACCCTGCATCAGGAACAATAAGATGACTAAGTGCCATTTCACAGTCGCCAAGTGCAGAAAAGTTTTCTAGATGTGAGGCTGGAGATATTACACAGACTTTAATACTCATCTAATCACCCCAATAAATTACTTGGACGTTGTATTATAGGACATATATATCTGTTTTTATTGTCAGGTACTAGTTTGGCAGCGATCAGCTTATCCTTTAAGGAACTTTGGCTTGGATTGCGAATGAAGCTTTCAAGCTCTTCATAAGTGAATCCTACATCCTTATCCACTTGAAGTCGATGTAGATAATGTGATGGTTCTCTGTTGATTAAGCTGTCAGAAGCACCAAGGCTTTTAGCTAATTGTTTAAGCTCACTATAGAAGAGTCTATTTAACATATGTACTTGATCTAAACTTTGATAGCACTTATGAGGGAACTCTATTGCCCACTGTGAGTAGCACTGATTACTTAGAGGTAGTAAATTGTGAGCATCTGCCTCTGCATTGATTATGCTATCTGTAAGCCTCTTCTGAAGAGATATTCCATTGAGTGTTGGCGTAAGAAGACTTTCGTATTCTTTGGATAGGTCTTTAATTTCAAGCGCCACTTCCAGCTGTTGTGCAATGAGAGTCGCTTGTGTTAGAGCAAATTTATTACTATTTGTTACGCAGGTGATTACCTTAAATTGATAAGGGCTTTCTAATCGTTTAGCAAGTAGAACATTAACAGCACTCATTAATGTTGCATCAAGATTGATTATGGCACCACTCTTTCCCATAGTAATGATTTGGGATTTGAGGTAGTTTAGTAGTGTTGTAATTAGAAGATTGGTATCTTTAATCATTGTAATTTTCTTATAGTTTTAGAGCTGTTCTATATTCTTCTAGGCACTTAGCTCTGAGTTTATTAAAAATCTTTTCATCGTAAAATGTTGTTTGTTGAAGTAGGCTTCTTGCAATGCGCCAGGCCCTTACCTCATCATTATATATAGCTTTGTTACCAGTTAGCTTGCTCTCTTGATCATAATAGTCTCTGTATGCATGATCCACTAAATGTCCGAACTCGTGTGCAACCGAGTATAAGTATTCTATTTCGCTGTGAACGGCCTTATTAAATCTACTTATGTACATAACATTATCTACAACATCTACTTCAAAGATATCACTGTAGCGGCCGTGATGCTTGATCTTCATGCGGAACATACTAGACCATTGCTTAATAGTCTTTTTATAGGGTTGCCTATCAAAAGCTATAGTAAGTAAAACAATCATCAGAATAGCTAGTATAATATAAGTCATTTGATCCCTAACTCGTATAGGACTCGCAGGACCGAGTTGCATACCTCTTCTGGCCTAGCTGAAGCATCAACTTCTACTAGTTGTTTATGTCTAGCAAATTTCTCTACAGACTTGAGTGTATGTAATTTATAATCTTCGAAACGCTTCTGAATTGTAGCTTCTGTATCATCAAACCTACCGCGAGACATCAATCTTTCTTTTGCTAATTCAGCATTAATCTTAAGATGAATCAGTAGGCCTGGATTACTTATCCATTTAGAATGTGAAAGAATAAACTCAGCTTCTTCAGGTCTGCGAGGGCTGCCGTCGCATACAAAGCTGTCTTGGCTTAGTGCATCTTCAAAAATACCAAGAACGCGATCTGAAGTTACAAGTCCGCCAGCTGCATGTGTGTCCTTTATGTGTTGATCTTTCTCAGCTTGCTCTCTCAAGATGCCGCCAACATTGTAGTATCTAACTGATGGATTGTTGAGCTTACTAAGTAAGAGTTCACTCATTGTACCCTTGCCAGACCCAGGACAACCGAGTAAAAATAATCTAATGTTTATTTATTTTTCCTTTGGAAGATGGTTGAATTAGCTGCATTGCGAAGCTTCTCTATCTTCTTCATAGCAACTTCAAGCTTTTGTGCAGAAGAGAGCTCTTGTACTTTTACTTCAGCGGCCACAGAATGATCTCTAATTCCAATTCGAGACTCGGGCATGATCATTTTATCAAACGGCTTTGGTAAGCAATTTATGATATTACTTGATATAATATTAAGTTTTTTAGCTGCATTAGCTGCTGTAGTAATATTATCTAATTCACCAAACGAATCTGCACAACTAGCGAGTGCTACTCTAGTTAATTTTATTTTAGATAAAAATGCAACAATGTAATTATAGGCTATAAGATCCACCCCTGGTAGTAGTAGGATTGGATCGTACTTGATAAGAAGCTGCTGAAACTCTTTTGGATCTAAATGCTCATTACAGTAGATATCTAAGCAATCTATAATTATATTATCTTGCTTAATCTTACTTAAGATTACATCTAGTCTAGATATTATATTTGTATGAGGAGCTGTGGATGGTTTAATAACAAGATATTCAACCTTCTGCAGAATATCTCTTGGAGCTATTAGGTTGCTGTCTAGGTCTAAATCGACTACAGCGCCTTGCCATATCCTAATGTTTTGATCTATCTGAGTCTGCTTTATTACATCTCTTTGTGTAGCAAGTCTGTCTTGGGCCATGCCAGCAAGAACATTTGGACTAGCTAACTTATCGGCAATAAAAATATGCTTGTCACCAAGCTCTTTAAGCTTCTCTGTAATCTGTCCTACAGTATGCTGGCCGCTGCAGAAGGCTGTATGTATAAGACAGTCTCCTATCAGGTTGTAATTATGTTGAGGAAGTTCAGTAGGAGTAGGAGAGATATTCTCAAGAACTTTAAGTGCTATAACTATTCTCTCTTCCTTAAGTGGATAGAGATCGGACAGGTTCTTTACTTTATATCTATTCCATAACTCTGATAAGTACTGAAGGTCGAAGTTGAATAAACTAAGAAGGCTCAGGATTGAGCGAGGTGGGTATTTTTGGCTAAGCTCCTGGAGCCTACTACTGGTCCCTGTTTCAGCAAACTGCTTAATAACTTCTAGAGTTGATTCGCCTAGGCCATTGAACTTGATATCTTTAAAGTTGTCTTTAGTAATTTTGAATGCAACTAGGTTTATATTAGCAGCCGCAGATCTAAATGCACGAACTCTTACTAAATCATTGGCCATGATGTAGTAGTCAGCAATAGTGTTTAGATGGTCGGAGACATTTTTATTCATCTACTCTACTTTCAGAGCCGCTGCTCGTAAGCCTTGTAATTCAGAGATGAGGGTGTCAAGTTCTTCAGGAGATAACATAATACAACTCTGATTTTTGCTGTAACTAGCGCCGTACTTATCGTCTGGAACCATTGAGACGACGTTTAACAGAAAACAAACATGAGCCTGATTATAATCAATATGTATCCCGGTAGGTGGACCTTGAGGTACTAGATTAGGTTCGTCTTCACATTGTATTAGCTTTTTGAACATGATCATCCTGATTTAAATAATCTATAATCTCTTGATACGATCTTGTACCGCACCACTCTAAGTAGATGTGAGGAGGTTCACCACCATGGGAACTTACCACTGCCACCGCCCCAATCATCACCACCTTCCGAGTTCGAGTTGGAAAGGAGCTTAATTAAGCTTCTCTTTTAGTTCCGCCAATTCATCTCTTGCTTCATCTCGTTGAAGAAGAGCTTCAGCTACTAGTTGAGCTAACAATTTCTCTGTACCAAAAGGAACGTTTTGTGTATCTTCTTTTAGACACTGACAGGGACCATTTGTTCGCATTCCTGTGCGCTTTACGATAAAGTAACAAGAGTTGCTTTGACAATCAAGAGCTTTAAAATCTCTACCATCTACAATATCATCTAAGGTTCTGGAAGAATCTTTCTTGGCAGTCATGAGCGCATCCTCTCTCGTTTATGGTGAGCAATATTAGTTAGCTTAGGCTCTTTAGCTTTCTGCTGCTGATAGGCAATATCGTAGCCAGCCATTATGGCGTTGGCGAACCAACTCAACATCACTCCCTCATCTACTTCAGGATTTAACTTACAAAATTCCTTAGCCCATATAGAGGCATCCATGGTAGAGTGGAGTTTTAGGCCAACATGATCTGTCATTTTGACCACCCGATGGAGACATCTTCGCGATGTACCAAACACTTATGGCAAAGTGGCTTATTCACCCGCTCGATAGGACAAAGTTGATCAGTAACATTGATTGTAGTTTCACAACCATCGCAAACTAGATCTGAAGATGTCTCCTGTGAGTCTAACATCTCTGCCCTAAACTGTTTAAACTTCTTTGCTACCATATGAGCTTCTGGAGTACTGTCTGGGGCTAGTTGAAGCTTTTCAATTACTTCAAGAATGAAAAGAAGCTCTTCTTTGGAAAGATCATCAACTGAGTATAGTTCTTTCTTATTTACTTTCATTTCTATTTACCAAATTTAGCTTCAAGCATTCTATTCATTAAAGTACCATAGTCAGTCTTCTTAAGTTCAGTACCGAGCTTCTGTGCTTCAGAACAGATTTTATCATCTAAGTCTTGAATCTGATTAAGGAATAGGGTGACATCTTGCCTACTTGCAGCTTCACCTAGAGCAGTTATCTTATCTTTTAGTTCCGACTGGAGGTTCGCTAGCTCAGTAATCTGATCATTGCCAGCATATTGCTCTTTAGGAACCATATCAATAATTTCTTGCTCAATCTCTTTTCTGCGATCAGGAGTGGCAAGCATGAACTCCTCATTAAGTTTTAACATCTTATCTAGTTGTTGTTGTGCAAAGCTAATCATACTTGACTCCTAAATTTAGTCGGGTACACTTACATTGGATGTCGTTTGGCCACTAGTTCTTGTATCAAGAGCTACAAGCTTAACCTCAGTGATCTCTCCGGAGATCCCTTTTGGGATATTAAGAGTCAGTTCATAGCCCTTGAATTTCTTAAAAGAGAATGGAAGAGCCTTTTTTAGAGCTTCAGTGAGACTAACAGTTTCAGCAGGGAGGCCTACTATTGGAGGAGATGATATCAGAAGTTTTTTACCATCAGAAGTTTTGATTGTACCGATTGCAACAACAGCACCTGTAGCATTGGTTGTATCTTCTGTATTCTTAATCTGAAAGCTGATTTTAATTGCTCCCCTAGACTTGACAGCGTTGATAGCTTCAATGGAAATATTTACCGGAGTTTCTTTCATTGCAGTGGCTTGTGTCGACTCAATATTCTGAAGCGCAGTATTGGCTTCTTCTTTTTTGAAAGCAATGGCGGTAGCATAATTACTAGTCTCCATGTTCTTAATTTGACGTTGAGCAAGGAGTGACTTTAATGACTCAGAATACTCTCCACCGTTATATGCTGTTTCTGCAGCTACAGTATTACCATTAAGCTTCTCAAGTAGGTCTCGATAGAAGCAGGCCCCTAAGGTTAGATTCAACTCTACATCTTGCAGATCAGCAGGGCGGAAGTCATTTAGTCCACATAGCTTAGCAAAGCTAGGAGCAGAAGAAGGCATTAGTTGGGCCATACCCTGAGCTCCTACAGGAGAATGAGCAGCGTTTGAAAAGCGAGACTCGTGAGCAATAATGCCAATGAACGCTTCACGGTGCTTGTATTCAGTAAACATTTCACCTGTGACTCTGACTAGAGTGCGTGCTAGCATTTGACGGCGCATAGGAGATAGATCAGCCCGGGCGATGTCCATGAGCAATAAAGTAAAATTTCCTAGCTTTTCGTCTTCCTGTGCTTTAGTTTTTATGCCTGTCACTTGATTACAGCTGATAAGCATCAAACTAAGTACTAAGAATATCGATACCAATTTGTTTCTATAGTTCATTATGAACCTCCTGTAGGGGAATAGATAGATACTTTTATCATACAATCACTTTTACTATATGTCAAGGACAAAAGATTCATAGCTTCCTAACCCATTCTCTAGGGTCTATAAGCCTAAGAACCTTAGGTAGTCCCTTAACTTCGGCTATTAGCTTCTTGAATGCCCTTTCAGAGTACTCTTCATCATCTATATACCACCTCTTATAGCTATTAGAGTACTCTACAGCAGGACCATCTGTCCTATGCTGCCTACCATCTACCAACCAGAATCGATCTCCATTTGCATATTCTATAGCAGGGCCATCTATCCTATGAATAACCTTAGAGCCATCATACTTAGAGGATGTAGTTCCATCTTTGTAATAGTATTTATCCTTCATAGCTTCCTCACCCATTCTCTAGGGTCTATAAGTCTAAGAGCTAGAGGGAGCTCTTTAACTTCCTCCACTAGTTCGTTGAATTGACCTTTGCCGTATGCCACACTATTTATAAACCAGGACTTACTTCCATCAAAATATTCTACAGCAGGACCATCTACTCTATGAAGCTTACCATCTACATACCACTTCTTGTCTCCATTAGCATACTCTAAAGCAGGACCATCAAGTCTGTGACGCTTACCATTTACATACCAAATCTTATCTCCATTAGCATACTCTAAAGCAGGACCATCTACTCTATGAAGCTCCTTAGAGACATCATCCTCAGAGGCAGTACCATCTTTGTAGTAGAATTTATTCATAGCTTCCGCACCCATTCTCTAGGGTCAATGAGCCTAAGTACTGGAGATAGTCGCTTAACTTCTTCTATCAGCCTATGGAAGTCTATTTCAACGTAGTGCTCACCATCTACGTACCAGAGCTTCATTCCATCAACATGTTCATAAGCTGGACCATCTATCCTATGAATAACCTTAGAGGTATCATACTCAGAAGATGTAGTACCATCCTTGTAGTAGTAGGACTTAATTTTCATGGCTTGATCCCCGTACCTATAAATACGTTGTTTTTAGCCTCGAAGTAGCTTTGTTTCTCACAGAAGGAGTTGGATCAATAGAAAGAATAGTTAATTCAATAAGATCATTAGATTCGGAGGCACGAACATAGCGCTGCCAGTGGACCATATCTAAATCATCTTGAAACTTAGTACTCAGTGTCCTTTGGTAGTCATAGCTACCTACAGGAATCCAAGTTCTACCACAACCTGCAACGAGCTCTGTAATAAAATGATTTGTAGTCGTAAGATCTTTTTTAGAAGGATATGGAAGTGTTATTTCTATTTCAGAATAGATGTTTGGAACTATTTCTAGTATGGAGATTACTTGAAAAGAGGTACAGTTGTATGTTGATAGGTTAGCTTGTTTGGCAATAGCTATTATAGTCTTAAACAGGACAGCATTTATTATAAGTATCATAGGATTTGTCTTTAAGCAGCTCAATATATCTTGACTTGCTTTTTCGTAACTATCTAGCATTTATTTTCTCATCTGCTTAATTTCGAGCTTACCTTTTTTAGCTAGATAATCGCAACGCTCATTGTGCTCTATGCCAGCGTGACCCTCTACCCATTTGAATTTAATTGAACTAAAGGACTGAAATAGATCATTGAGTAGAATCCAAAGATCTTGATTCTTTATCTCCTTGCCACGATTGATTTCCTCTTGCCATTTAGGAAACCATTCCATTATGCCTTTGACAACATATTGAGAGTCTGAGTAAACTACAACGTCAAAGCTTGGACCATGTGTTTCATATATCTCTCTTAGGCCTTCGATGGCACCCATCAGTTCCATGCGATTGTTTGTCGTATTGTCTGCACCACCATACTTTTCTATCAAGATCGTACCTGACGAAAGTAATACGAAGGCCCACCCGCCTTCACCTACCTTACCTGTAGAGGAGCCATCTGTATATAGTTCAAAAGACAACTCAATCTCCTCCATAGTAATATCCAAATGGGTCGGGGATATAGGTCTCTTTATCCTCTTCCTCTTCCTCTTCGAAGGTGTCTTCTTCATCTTCTGGTTTAGATTCCATAGGCTCAGAAGCAGAAGCGAGTTCAAGGTTTGCTGCTATTAGCTTTTCTACAGCATTCGCAATATGTTCACCAATGTTATCGATGGGATTGAGTCCAATTAGTATTTGCTTAGCTGTAAGTATCTGAGGACAAGCTCTATCTACGTTATAATACTTCTCTATCAACTGCCAGACTACTTCTTTCATCTGTTCTTGTAATTGGTTGTTCGACACAAAGATCTCCTTTTACTATGCATTGACAAGCTAATCTTTCATTAGCTAGTGTTGTGAATTCTAACTCTGCAGCATTCTTCTCTGACAGATTATTTAAGTTTCCTGAAACCTGCACTTTGCATGTTCCGCAGATACCAATCCGGCAGCCAAAGTTAATCGGTGCTCTTATCTTTCTACATACCTCTATTAGAGATATCTCAGATTGTTCAGTTTCAAATTCTTTGTTGTTGCTATTTAAGAACTTAATTTTCATAGTTCCTAACCCACTCTCTTGGATCCGTTAGCTTAAGAGCTAAAGGTAGTTGCTTAATATCTCTTACTAGCTTCCTGAATGCTTTTTTAGTGTAGAACGCATCATCTAGCCACCATTCTTTATGTCCACTAGCAAATTTTATAGCAGGGCCATCAACCCTATGGCGCTTGCCATCAACGTACCAATCCTTACTTCCATCAGCATACTCTGCAGCGGGACCATCAGTCCTATGCAGAGTCTTAGAGTAGTCATACTCAGAAGATGTAGTTCCATCTTTGTAATAGAATTTATTTTTCATAGTTTCTAACCCACTCTCTAGGGTCTATGAGCCTAAGAGCTAAGGGTAGTTGACCTATCTCTCTGATTAGTTGTTTAAATTCTTCTTCAGTGCAATACCAACCGTCTATATACCAATGATTCTCTCCATCAGTCCACTCAACTGCTGGGCCATCTGTCCTATGGAGCATACTAGAGTTATCATATATAGATGACGTAGTACCATCTTTGTAATAGAACTTAGGCGTCTTAATCTTCATTGCCTTTAAAGCCTAGTGTGTCTGAGTTGTCGTCTTTAAAGTCTTTGCTCTTCACCAGCTTAGTACGCTTCTTACATTTTTCGATGATAGCATCGATAGTTAATTCTTTGCCAGGAAGTTGGCGACGATGGAGGAGGATAGGAATCTCTTGAAAGTAACTAGCATTCAAACCTTTAGTCTTCTTGGCATATAATTTGTATTGCTCTTCGGTAAGGTTAGGTAGGTGATGCCTTAGTAGCTTTTCACGACTGGCTTCATCGGGACGGGAGACTTCAATAAATAAGTCAAACCTACTAGGGCGATCTAAGATATTTGCATGAAGCTTTTCTGGATAGTTTGTTGTGCCAATAAAGTAGGCCTTATTGATTCTAACAGTGCCATCAACAAAGTTTAAAAGGTCGGCTGTATTTTCATTTAGAGAATCCAAGTCCTCAATAACGATTAGTTTCGATTCTGACTCTTGGCACATTAGGTTTATATTTCTGCCGACCTCTGGGGCGGCACAATCTGGAGGAACTACAAACACTTTGTCAAATAGTGTTGCTGCCCAGGTGATGCAGCTAGTCTTGCCGTTGCCTGGATTTCCATATAGCAGTGATCCTCTTTTGTATTCTTTACCATTGTAAAAAGTTTCGTCTTCTAGGAATCCTTTTACATCCTGTTGAAACTCATTTAGAGTATCATCATTAAGAAAGATAACTTCTGGTGGAGCCTTCATCTCATGTGGATGAAGCTCATAGTCAAAATTAGCAATAAATACTTTACCTTGAGAAGTATGTAGAAGATAGGGATTTAACTCCTCTATACTCTTAGCAAAGCCAATTACGAATTGTGCACGTGATTCAGGATCCAAAGAAAAGCCTAAGTAGACTCCTTTAGCTAACTTAACGATACCTTCATGAAGGCCGCGATCGTGGCGGTCGCCAAGTTGTTTAAGTCCAGTAAATAAATGCTTATACTTAACATAGTAGTCGTAATGATGGGCTGCTACAAGAAAAGAGTTAAGACCTTTAAGTTTTGGCTCATATTGCTTAGTAAGGTATTTACTAATATAGTTGACTGTTTCGCCTAAGTATTTTCTATCTTCAGACATTCCAGCTACTCCTATTCTATGTAAGGGTCTGTATTTTATCATTCGTCTTCATCATCATCAGAGTCTTGGTAATCAGCGTCGTCTTCATCTTCCTCTTCGTGGTCTTCCTCAATTTCTGCTTGATCTATAAGCTCATCAAGATGAGCAACAATAGCATCCGACAGATCTACTACTACTTCAACTTTACTTCCCTCTAACACTTCTGAACGAAGCTGTTGCAGATCTTCAAGCGAATACCCATTCAGGGAGTCGCTGAAGTCATGGCCAGCAGCACCAATGGACCATGTTGCTATCCCTTGTGTTAATAGCTCTGTTTCAAGGTTTTCTTTTAAGGACTCTAATAGCTCTTCTAAGGTAATTATTTCCACACGTCCTCCATATAGCTATGCGTACATAGCTGTGTTATTTTTAGTCAACTTTCAACTGCTTAAGTATTTCATTATAACCTGTATCAAAAAGTCTTATTCTATCTCTGCGAGATAAATTGAATTTAAGGGGAGTTATATAATCGTAGACATCTATAGGAATCAGTGTTAGATTGTCAGGAACATAGGTCCACGATCCTTGTCCAGAAAGTATTAATGATAGACATGATTTGATGTATTGCCAAAATGTTTGAGGATGAGCGACTGATCTTATGTTGATGGTTATCGCTATGGTGTTTTCAAAATCCTGTCTAAAGGGTTGAACATGAAGATTGTCTGTAAAGGTTCCATCTATAAGAGATGATCCTTTGTATGAGGCTACTTTAAAGAGTATAGGAATCGTACTACTCAAACGACAAGCTTGAGAGAGAGTTAGTTCTGGACTAGTTTCTTTATTGAGAACCTTTTCTCGAAAGGTGGGTAGTAGTTGAGTAGTTACTATATGTATAGGAACAGGAGATTCTTCAAACGTCATCTTTCCGCCAAGGCGGTCTACTATACCTTCTATGGGAAGGTTATCGTAGATCCCCCAACCCTTAGAGAAGGGATTGGAAGGATGCTTAAATAGAATTCTCCAAGGATTGTAATCTATTACCATTCTCTTAAGACGGTCGCGAGAGATGCCTGAAGCTAGTGCTGTAGCAACAATTGCTCCCCCACTGGTAGAAGAAAAGCCTTTGAATGTATACCCTAGATCCATTAGAGCACATGCAGCTCCAGCGTGCACAGGATATAGTGCACCTGTGCTACTTAATACTAGATTTACATGTTTAGATTTAGGTTTCATTTTCTTTCGCAGAATGTTACATATTCTTTTGCTACGCGAAGCTTAATTAAAAAAGGAAGACTACCCTTTGTAACATATTCAAGAGTATAAACTTCGTTATTGAGATCGATAATGGTACCGCTCTTACCTTTAAGATCTCCGCTTGTTACCATTCCACAATCGCCAACTAGTGGCTTTGAGATTGGAGCTGGAGTAGTTGTGGTCGCACAAGATGTTGTAAGCAATAATCCTAGATAAAAAAACCTCATGACTATCCCCTTTCGTAACTCTCTTTTTGCGCCCCTAGTGAAAGCTTTTCATTAGTTTGAAATTCTTCAATCGTTGTTGCATTACAATACGTCAATGCTGATTTTAATCCACCAATAAAGTTCTTCAAAGTGTCTTCAAGAGGTCCTTTTAATTTAAGGTGTTTTTGTATTCCTTCGTACGTTGTGCCAGCCTTAACGCTACCTCGCCAATCCTTATCTAGTGTAGCTTTCTATTTGTGTGCCAGGTGATAATTTTTCGAACTTTGTGTTCTGCTGAAATTCCTCTATGGTGGAGGCATTGCAATAAGTCATTGATGAACGAAGGCCACCTAAGAAATTATCAAGTGTATAAACTAAGGATCCTTTTACTTTCAAATACTTCTGCATGCCTTCGTGGGTAGTTCCTTTCTTGATGCCACCATGCCAATCCTCTTGTAACTCCCTACTTGCCATGCCACGGTACTGCTTAAATTGTTCTAAGCCTTCAATATCCTTAGCAAGACGATTTCCAACACCTTCAACGTAGATTGTATAGTTACCTGGGAAATAATGATCATGCCATCTGTAAAAAACTTCACCGGGACTTTCGCTATGAGCAGCAAGAGTACTTCCCATAATAGTCATGTTGGCTCCCGCAGCGATGCTTTTGGCAAAATCTCCAGGTGTAGAGATCCCACCATCACAAATCAATGAAACATTATGTTTCCTACATATGTCTGAACTTTCAATTAAGACTGAGACTGTGCCTCTCCCAACACCAGTTTGGATGCGCGTCAAACAAACTTTTCCGTTGCCTATTCCTGCGCGTATGGCATCGGCGCCTGCATTAATAAGTGTCATGCAGCCTTCAGGAGTAACAACATTACCTGCGATAATATCTATTTGAGGATACTTTTTTTTGATGTGTTCGATTGCTCTAAGTACTTTAATATTAGTTCCCATCGCTGTATCAATGATAAATATATCGCATAACTCACTGAGTTTCTCAATTCTTTCAGCTTCGTTTTGGTCTTCAAGCTGGGCTGAGACAGCGGCGATAGTTGGCGTAATCTTAGATATGGGTCCACAAAGATTTTGATAGTCTCTTATTTCTTGCACTTGACTTTCTACAGATTGAAATCGGTGGAAGCAAGCAGCTCCTCCATAGGTAGCCATAACTCGTGCTACTTCCACATTGGATACTCGATCCATAGGTGAAGCAATGATAGGTACTCTTAGCTTCCAGTTTTTTGTCAAGAAGGATGTCGAGTCAACATCTAACCTAGACTTAACGTAAGAGATTTCAGTCGGAAGAATCAGTACATCATCAAAAGTGAGGCTTTTGTGTTGTGAGTAGAACTTACTTTCATAGCTCATTTTTATTCCTTTGAGAAAAAGAGAAGTAGTGTGCCGATTAGGAGAATGACTAGACCGATCATGACAATAAGCCCTTGTATGAGGTCAACTAGAGTATCGCTAGGAGTTGCTTTTGCTTTCGGTCTGTTCTTTCGACCTTCCATGTAAATAATTTCGGGATCGATGGAGATACCATTAGACCATGTAATTGCTGCACCGTCTTCAATAAATGCGGTTTTGAATAATTTCAAATTAGTTTTAATCTCGTTAGAGCTAAGTAGGAAGTCTTTGATATTAACGCTACGCACTTGTCCGTTGGTGAATTCCACAATCAGATTAAAATTATCATCCGTCTCTACTTTTTGAGGATCAGGTATCATTTGCTTTCACTCTCACTCTTCTCCTTCAATGCGACTTCCTCGAATGCCGTTGAAGCTTTCATTATAGAAAGTAGGTATAAGGTAAAGAAGGGGCTGACTAAACAACCCATGACGTCTACTACCCCTACTTGCTTCAGAGCAAGGGCGAGGCCTAAGTCAATGCCAGCCATAATAGGAAAGAGAAGTGCTATGATTAATAGACCTGCAGAAGTTAGTTTGTTCATTTGCTTAAGTTATCCCAAGGAAAGACCACCCAACTATCTGGGTGAACCTCTTTTCCAGTATAGTCTGGTAGTAGATTGTTAGCGCGCGATTTATGATATGTAGTCGCAAAGTATTGCATAATACCTAATTGTTCGCATTGTTGTTTAATGAAGCGATATGTTTGACTAGTGTCATTAATGTCGTCAACAAAGAGATATGTTTTAGACTTATCTACTTTTGGCAAGAAAGGAGTGCGACTAATTATCTGATGATTGTCATTTAGCTTATCCGACTTGTAGCTCTCTATGCTTACGCAGTGAATATCTTTTATACCTAAGGTATAGGATAATATGCCTCCAATAAATAGTCCTCCACGGCTAATGCATACCATTTGAACATCAGTGTCCACTAAAAGACCCTTTGCTAACTTTTCAGCCAGCACAAGGGTATCTTGCTCTAAGGTTTTATGATCTATAATTAGCTTATTCATTTTACATCAGCAGCTTGATTACTTGTCTTACTTTCATTTCCAGATCTCTCTTTAAGACACAATCGTCCTTCAGATCCCCAATGTCACCATATTCGTTAGAAAGATTTTGTAAAACAACACCTGCGTCATAAACGCGAATGTGTTCTGGATCAACGTTTGTTTGTAAATAACCCCAAGCTGATCTAAACTTCTTATGTTGAGTAAGACTGATCAAGGTAGGGATTAGGATGTCCTCATCCTCAAATGAGAGTTTTCCGATTTTGATTGTCATAGCGCCTCCTAGTAGTTATCTCTACATAACTATAACTACCGTGAATGTCAAATCGAACCACCCTTATAAAAACAATTTAGTAGTGCCGTATTTGCACTGACAAATTCTTTGAAAAGATATATTGATAAAACTACATAGCCTGCACTAAAGAGTTCTAATTAATCAAAAGATTTGAAGGAGATCAGGCTGATGACTAGGTCGTAGTTGGTGTTGACTATTCTGCATAAATCCATCTGAGGAGTTGTAATGGAAATTAAGGTAATTAAGCGTAGCGGATCCAAAGAACCTTTGAACATAGAAAAAATTCATCAAGTACTGGAGTGGGCTTGTGAAGGCCTAGCTGATGTATCAATTAGCGATATTGAGATCAACTCTCAGCTTCAGTTCTATAATAACATTAGAAGCGAAGACATACATAAGGTCTTAATCAAATCGGCCAGTGATCTCATTAGTTTAGATCATCCTAACTACCAATATGTTGCCTCAAGGCTATTGCTATTCCATGTTAGGAAGCAGGTTTGGCAAGACATTAAGCCCTCCTCCTTCTACGAGTTCATCAAAAGAAGAACTCAGACTGGAGTCTATAGTGACGAGGTAGTTACTCATTATTCTAGAGAAGAGATCTCTTTATGTGAAGCTATGATGGATCATGAAAGAGACTATAGCTTTACTTATGCTGGGTTACAACAACTTGTTGATAAGTACCTTATAAAAGATAGAGTGAGCGGGCATGTTCACGAAACTCCTCAGTTCATGTATATGCTCATTGCTATGGTTACCTTTAAGAGACATCCAGACAAAATGAAGTGGGTTAAGGCCGCATATGACGCTTACTCTCAGCATAAGATCAATCTACCTACTCCTCAGATGGCAGGGCTTAGAAGTCCTATTAAGCAGTACGCAAGTTGTACTCTTATCGACGTTGGGGACTCCTTAGATAGTATTTTTGCTTCAGCTACAGCGGTTGGAAAGTATACAGCTAAGCGAGCAGGCATAGGACTTAACATCGGAAGGATCCGAGGACTTGGATCTAAAATTCGGGGCGGCGAAGTTGTTCACACTGGAGTGATTCCCTACCTTAAGCTACTAGAGGCAGCGGCTAAGTCTACAACGCAGAATGGTATTCGCGGTGGTGGGGG
>Ga0315277_10004241_pt1 | contig 19207 bp, 26 predicted proteins | sample YL17G05_15_MG_FD_203695 | JGI IMG/M metagenome (GOLD analysis project Ga0315277, IMG submission 203695) | Sediment microbial communities from Yellowstone Lake, YNP, Wyoming, USA - YL17G05_15 | ecosystem: Environmental > Aquatic > Freshwater > Lake > Sediment | place: USA: Wyoming | collected...
ATGCTGGACGCACGTGGCGATGGTACGAGCCAGATTCGCGTCGTCCGCGGCCACCGCCGCTTGCCGCCGCAGCGCCGCGAACTCGTCGGAGTACCGCTTCTGCTCGCGCAACGAATCGGCCAGCAGCTGCAACATCAGCGCCATCGTTTCACGCGGCACTTGTCGGTCGGTCAGATCGACGAGTTCCAGCAGCTGCTCATTGGGTACGTCGGCCTCGATCATCTCCAGCCAGGTCGTCTCCATCTCATCATACTGCTTCTGCCAGAACTGGGTCCGGAACTTCCTGGTCAGCTCTTCCATGTGGTTAGTAGCATAGGACGTGACATCACCAAGTCAAGGAACGGGGGCAGAGTCAACACTTGAACGAGTCGGTTGACAGATTACGTGAAACGGGTAAACTCCATCGTAGGCCGGCATCGGCCTGAGGAGGTAACATGACCGGAACGATTTCCGCCCTCGTCCTGCTCAGCTTGCTGAGCGCGGGGCCAAAGATAGCGGTATTCGGTTTCGAGGGCATCGGTGTTGACTCGGTAACCGCGACGGTAGCCACATCGTTGTTCCGCACCGAGCTTGGCAACACCGGCAAGTTCACGGTGGCAACCGTGGACGAGGTTGCCGGCGTTCTGGGCGCCGACAAAGTAGTTACGAGGGTCTCAGACGCCCAAGATGCGGCGCGCCGGATTGGCGCAGCCAAGGCGGTCATCGGGAACTTGAGCAGACTCGGCACGCAGACCATCGGCATGGTTAAGCTGATAGACGTTGCTGGGGGCAGTATCGAGTTCGAGGACCAACTGGCGACGACAAGTCGAGACGAACTGGACATCGTCCTGATACGCCTCGCCAAGGCCGTGGCAACCCAGACCAAAGCAAGTACGAATGTTGAGCTCGGTGAGATAACCGAGAAGGAAAGCAAGGAAGCCAACCGCAGGCAAGCGTTCTTCGGTGGAGGAGTGGGGTTTGGCGGCTTCGTGCCGTTTGGTGGCCTACGCACGACCGAAGTTCAGACGATGGGCAGTCTGCTTGGGCTCTACGAGACGCCCGATTTCTTCGCGGAGGTGCGCTACTCGGGGTTGTTGAGCTCTGGCAACTTCATGCCCTTCACAATCGGCGTCTTCAAGACCGCAGAGCGGTCTGACTTCACGCCCTACTATGGCTGCGCGCTGGGTGTCGGCTGGTATAGCGTCCACGAGGAGGGCTACTACGGCTACGGCTACGAACGCTCAGTACCGGGATTTGTCGTCGCCCCTGGCGCCGGCTACATGATGTTCCATACTTATGACTTCCACGTCATGGCAGACCTGCGCTACTACCTGATGTTCGGAGGAGAAGGCGGTCTCCAGCACGGGCTGGCACTGAGCATCAGTCTCGGCTATCGCCGTGGCAAAGATGGTGGAGGAGGCTGCTGCCTGCTCGGCCTGTAGGACGGCATCGACCCCGCTCTGCCAGACGCGGCGGATCCGTTTCGGCCATGGCTGGGTTCTGAAACCCACGCGGAGGCATCGGGGCTAGCTAGTGCCTTGACCCGCCCGGCCAAGCACTAAACCCGTCACTAAGGCGTTTCGACCGCACCGGGGACGGCTCAGCCGTCCCCGGCGGCATTCAGAACCCTAGCGGAAGTAGTAGCGGAATCCGATTGAGCCGTCCCAGTCCGCCCCGGTCTCGGGTAGCAGTGTGACTACCGGCACGACTTCAAAGAACAAGTCGATGGGGTACTCCTTGAAGAGCATAGTGATGCCGAACGGGACGCGCGCGCCGATGTGCATCTCATCGGATAGCCCCAAGCGGCCGCCGATGCCGACGTAAGGAGGCAGCGTCGTGAACTCGAGGTCCGGGACTAGGTTCGTGAAGTGGTAGAGGAAATCGGCGTGGACGTGGAGGTAACCTCCATGCGGCAAAGAGCCCCAGCCCAGTCCTGCGTCAACTGCTGTGTTGGGGCTAAGCCAAGCTTTGGCGGAGATACCGGAGGGTGTGCCGCCCATCAGGCCGACGCCCAGTTTTCCAGCGCCGGCCGGCTGGGCCGCTGCCGTGACCACGAGAACAGCGACCGCGGCCAGCGTCACACGGAGTGTCTTCATCTTCTTTCCTTTGTTGCTTGTTCTGACAATCGGCTAATTATCCCTACCTAGCCCCCGCAGTCAACGATACGAATCGCCGGGTGAGGGAGGACAGCCGCTACTTAGTGAAGCGAACCAACTAACATGTCTCGAGTGGTTCAGAGGCCAGAATGCAGGACTGCGTAGGCGGAATCTTGCCACCAAGTCACAAAGACACAAAGGGACTGGACTTTCCGGCCAGCCCTGGACCGAAAGGGGTCGCCGAGGCCGAGTCAGATGCTGGAGGTCAGAAGTGCCGGCCCGGAGAGGATTATCCGGCTATTCCAAGGTGACAGGTGCTCGAAGACTGATTCTCTTGGTGTCTTTGTGGACTCCCCGCTGGCAGCTCAGCGTCCGGATTCGAGACGCGAGGCGAGGTACTCGGGCAGGCCGGCGGCGCGGACCTTGGCCTGCACCGCCGGGATGTCGTAGGAGACGCGAAGGTACGTCATCGACTGTGTCTCGCCGTCGTACAGCATGCAGCACGCTCGCGGGTCGCCGTCGCGGGGCTGGCCCACGCTGCCGGCGTTGATGAAGTACTTGGCGTACGGCTGGATGGCGAAGCCGTCGTGGCGAACCAGCCGCCCCGGCTTTCCGGGCAGGCGCTCGACCGCCAGCGGCTGGTGCGAGTGTCCGACCACGCAGACGCCGCCCGCATAGCGCTCCATCTCGCGTGCGGCCTCGCTCACTGTGAGGACGTATTCCCAAGCTTCGGGCGCGGATGGCGACGAATGGACGATGAATAGCGCGCCCTCTTTAGCAGTCAGGGGCAGATTCTCGAGGTAGAGCCGGTTCGACTCGGTGAGTCGGCTCCGGGTCCAGCGCAGGGCCTGTGTCGCTGCCGAGTTAAAGCCATCGATCAGGACCTTGCCGACCGCGCCGTAGTCATGGTTGCCCGCTACGCAGGTGCAGTGCGTGCGCCGGACAATCTCGACGCAGAGGTTCGGGTCGGGCCCGTAGCCGACGAGATCTCCGCAGCAGACGAACCGCGTCGCGCCCCTGTCCCGCAGCAAACCCATGATCGCCTCGAGTGCCTCAAGATTCCCGTGTACGTCTGCGAAGATTCCGAGCTTCACGTCTGGCTCCGGGAAGCCTCGGTCTCCTGGAAGATACCGTCGAGCACCCCATTGACGAACTTGCCCGCTTCATCGTCGCCGTACTTCTTGGCGACCTCAACCGCCTCATTGATTGACACCTTGGGCGGAACGTCGTCGAAATAGAGGATTTCGGCCGCTGCCAGCCGTAGGATCGCCCGGTCGAGCACGGTCAACCGTTCGAGCCGCCAGCGCGTGAGGTGCTTGCGCAGTACGGCGTCTATCTCTTGTTGATGGCCCATCGTCGCGTCCACCAGCCGGCGCAGGTACGTCTCGGCCTCTTCCGATGGGTTCTTGCGCAGGAGGATTTCGGCAATCGTGTGCTTCGGTTCGTCGCCGACCAAGTCAAGCCGGTACAGGACTTCGAGCGCGCACTCGCGGGCCTGGCGGCGGTTAGTCATGCGAGAATGACCAAGGAGAAATGGCAAATGAGCGAGAAGTCGCGCCCGGACTTCGTCATTTCCACTTCGGACTTCGTACTTTCCGCTCTATGCCAGTTTCTGTTTTTCGAGGTCGGCCATTTCGATGGCCGAGAGGGCCGCGGTCCAGCCCTTGTTGCCGGACTTGGCGCCGGCCCGCTCCAGCGCCTGCTCGAGCGTATCCGACGTGATGACGCCGAACGCCACCGGCACGCCGGTCTCCAGATAGACGTGGGCGATGCCCTTTGCCACTTCCGCGGATATGTACTCGGCGTGGGGCGTGTCGCCGCGGATGACCGCACCGAGCGCGATGACCGCATCGTACTTCTTCATCGAGGCGAGCCGAAGCGCGACCGCGGGAATCTCAAATGCGCCTGATACCCAGACGACGTCAGCCGCCTTGGCGTTGTGCCGTTCGAGACAGTCGAGCGCGCCGGCGAGCAACTGCTTTCCAATCAGCTCGTTGAACCGCGACACCACGAGCGCGAACTTGCGGCCGGTCGCGTCGAGCTTGCCCTTAAACTCCCTGGTTTCCATCTCTGACTCCTTTCTCCAAATCACCGAGCAGGTGTCCGAGCCGGTCCCGCTTGGTGACCAAATAACGAACGTTCTTCTTGCCCGGCCGGACGACGAGCGGCACCCGTTCCACGACGTCGAGCCCGAACCCGCGCAGCCCGATGATCTTGCGGGGGTTGTTGGTCAGCAGCCGGATGCTCGTGAGCCCGAGGTCGGAGAGTATCTGCGCGCCGATGCCGTAGTCGCGGAGGTCGGGCTCGAACCCGAGCGCGATGTTGGCCTGAACCGTGTCGAGCCCCTGGTCCTGCAGCGCGTACGCCCGCAGCTTGTTCTCGATGCCGATGCCTCTCCCCTCCTGCCGCATGTAGAGCACCACGCCCCGGCCCTCGCGCGCAACCAGCTTCATCGCCTGCGCCAGCTGGGCCCCGCAGTCGCAGCGGAGCGAGTGGAACACATCTCCGGTCAGGCACTGGGAGTGGACCCGCACCAGCACGCGCTCCTTGCCCCGGACGTCGCCTTTGACCAGGGCGATGTGGGCGTAGGGCTCGACCACGTCCTCGTAGACGACTGCCTTGAAATCGCCATACTCGGTCGGCAGCACGGTTTCGACGACCTTGCGCACGAGCTTCTCGTTCTGACGGCGGCAGGCGATGAGGTCCTTGATGGTGACAATCTTCAGCCGGAACCGTTTCGCGAGCTTCTGGAGTTGGGGCAGGCGCGCCATCTTGCCGTCGTCGGCCATGATTTCGCACAGCACGCCGGCCGAGCCCAGGCCCGCGAGCCGCGCCAGGTCCACGGTCGCCTCGGTATGTCCGGCCCGCACCAGCACTCCGCCGTCCTGGGCAATCAACGGGAAGACGTGTCCGGGCCGCGCCAGGTCCTCCGGCTTCGTCTTCGGGCTGATCAAGGCGCGGATGGTCAGGGCGCGGTCATGTGCCGAGATGCCGGTAGTCGTTCCCTTGGCCGCGTCCACGGACACCGTGAAGGCGGTACCGTGCAGGGCGGTGTTCCCTTCGGTCTGCAGCGGCAGGCCCAGCTCCTTGCACCTACCCACGGTAAGGGGTATGCAGATGAGCCCGCGTCCGTACTTGGCCATGAAATTGACCTTGTCCGCGGTAATCTTCGCGGCGGCGCAGACCAGGTCGCCTTCGTTCTCGCGGCCCTCGTCGTCGACGACTATGACGAAACGCCCGGCCTTCAGGTCGCGCAGTGCTTCATCGACCGCAGCAAACGCTCGTTTCACGCGGTCCGCAGTCTCCTCGGCTTGACTCGGTTAGTCATGGGCAGTCAAGATAATAGCTCGTCCGGCCAAGTCAAGCAAAAGCGGACGTGTACGCGGTCAATCCGGGTGCGAACTCAGCTATTGATTTGTCTCGGGAAATCGGTATGATAGCCATTCTCTGCGAGGCCCACGAGCCCGGTCGCGGGACACGGGTTTGAGTCTGCGCAGCGACCAACGGTCTTTCAAAAGAGCCCGTTTAGCATTGACAGCAGTCATGAATTTGGCATAAGGATAGCTAAGATGAAGACTTACGTCGCCAAGAAAGACGACATAAAGAGCGAGTGGTACCTGTTTGACGCCGGCGGCCAGACCCTGGGCCGCCTCGCCACGCAGATTGCCGTCCTTCTGATGGGCAAGCATCGGCCCATCTACACCCCTCACATCGATTCCGGCGACCACGTGGTTGTGGTCAACGCCGACGGCATCAAGGTGACGGGCAAGAAGCGCGATACCAAGCTCTACCACCGTCACTCGATGTATCCGAACGGCCTGAAGACGTTCACCTACGCCCAGGTCGTCGAGCGGTTCCCGACCCGGCCGCTGGAGCTGGCCGTGAAGCGGATGCTGCCCAAGAACAAGCTTCAGGCCAAGCGGATTGCCCGGCTCCACGTCTACGCGGGACCGGAGCATCACCACCAGGCCCAGAAGCTCACACCGGTGAAGACGGAGGAATAGTGAATGGAGAATGGAGAGTGGTAAAACCCGATTCCGCCTTTTACTCTTCACTATTCACAATTCACTGCTTTTAAGACACATGGATAAAACCTACTTTGCCACCGGCAGCCGCAAGTCAGCCACGGCCAAGGTCTGGCTGGTTTCGGGCGGCGCCGACACGGTTGTCAACGGTCAGCCGTTTGAGAAGTACTTCGGCCGGGCCGACCTCGTCACCGCGGCGATGTCGCCGCTGAAGACTACCGGCACTTCCGGCTTCGGGATCAAGTGCCAGTGTTCGGGCGGCGGCCTCTCCGCTCAGGCGGCGGCGGTCGCTTTGGGCGCTGCCCGCGCGCTCGTCGCCTACAACCCCGACCTGCGCAAGGCCCTGCGCGGCGCCGAGCTGCTCAAGCGCGACCCGCGCGAGAAGGAACGGATGAAGTACGGACTGGCCAAGAGGAGGAAGCGCTTCCAGTGGACCAAACGTTAACCATCAAGCAATTGCTCGAGGCCGGTGTCCATTTCGGACACCACTCTCGGCGCTGGAACCCGAAGATGAAGCCGTTCATCTTCGGCAAGAAGCACGGCATCTTCATCATCGACCTGGAGAAGAGCTTGGAACGCATGCGCCTCGCCTACGACGCGGTGCGCAACATCACCGAGTCGGGCCGGGACATCCTCTTCGTCGGGACCAAGCAGCAGGCCCGGCCGATCATCGAGGAAGAGGCCACGCGCTGCGGTTCCTGCTACGTGACCGAGCGCTGGCTCGGCGGCCTGCTCACCAACTTCGAGATTCTCTCAACCCGCATCACCCGGCTTTCCGACCTGGAACGGATGATCAACGAGGGCCAGTACGGCCGGACGACCAAGAAGGAAGCCCTGCTCCTGCAGCGCGAGCACAAGAAGCTGCTCCGGGTGTTCGCGGGGCTCAAGGCGCTCGACCGCTTGCCCGGCGCTGTCTTCGTGATTGACCCCGTGCGCGAGGCGACCGCGGTCGCCGAAGCCCAGCGGGTCCGGATTCCGGTCATCGCCCTGATCGACACCAACGGCAACCCCGACGGCATCGACTACCCGATCCCGGGCAACGATGACGCGCTGCGTTCCATCCGGCTCGTCGCCGGCATGATTGCCAACGCGGTGATGGAAGGCCGGAAGCAGTTCGACACTGAGGAGGTGCAGTGAGCCAGCCTACCGAGAAAGTCGTCGACCTCCGCCGCCGCACCGGGGCGGGCATGATGGACTGCAAGAACGCCCTCGAGGAAGCGTGCGGCGACGTTGAGAAGGCAATCGAAATCCTCCGCACCAAGGGCATCGCCAAGGCAGCGAAAAAGGCCGAGCGGCCGACCGCGAACGGCGTGGTCGAGTCCTACATCCATCCCGGCGAACGCCTCGGCGTGCTCATCGAGGTGGACGTCGAGACCGACTTCGTGGCCCGCAACCAGGAGTTTCGTAGATTTGTTCGCGACCTCGCGATGCACATCGCCGCGGCCGACCCAGCCGCGATTGACCGGGCCGGCGTCGCCCCCGAAGTCGTCGAGCGTGAGAAGCGCATCTACGAGGAACAGGTCGTCCAGTCCGGCAAGCCGGCCAACATCGTCGAAAAGATCGTGCAGGGCAAGCTCGAGAAGTTCTACGCCGACGTGTGCCTGCTCGAGCAGCCTTTCGTCAAGGCGCCAGAGAAGACCGTGGGCGATTACCTGAAGGAAACCATCGCCAAGTTCGGCGAGAACACCGTTATCCGGCGTTTCGCTCGATTCAAGCTCGGTGAGTAACCGGCGCTACAATCGAGTCCTGCTCAAAATATCCGGTGACTGCTTCAGCGACTCCAAGTCGCTGAAGCGGGTCGCCAACCAACTGGTGACCGCCCACCGCGCGGGTGTAAGGCTGGCCGTGGTGATGGGCGGCGGCAACATCCTGCGCGGCCGCGACACCCGCGACATGGACCAGGCCGCAGCCGACAAGGCCGGCATGCTCGCCACGGTCATCAACGGCATCAAGCTCACCGAGCTGCTGGGCGCTCGCGCCCGGGTGCACCACTTCTCGGCCATCGCGGTGCCGGGAACGGCGGCCGGTTACGACATCTGGCAGGCGCGCGAGGCGCTCAAGGAAGGGCGGATTCTCGTCCTCTCCGGCGGCACCGGCAATCCATTCTTCTCGACCGACTCGGCCGCAGCGCTCCGGGCCGCGGAACTCGGTATGGACGCGCTGCTCAAAGGCACGCGCGTGTCCGGGGTCTACTCCGCTGACCCGGAGAAGGACCCTGAGGCGAAGCTCTACCCTCGGCTCACCTATCAGCAGGCGCTGGTCGAGCACCTGGCGGTAATGGACCTGACCGCCTTCGCCCTCTGCATGGAGCGGAAGATGCCGATAGTGGTGTTTGACATCACGCGTCCAAGGGCTATCCTTGACATCATAAAGGGCAAACGAATCGGGAGTCTTGTATGCTAGACAACGTCTATACCGAATATCGCCATAAGATGACCAAGACAATCGAGGTGCTCGAGACCGAGTTCGCCCGCATCCGCACCGCGCGCGCCAACCCGGCCATTCTCGACGGCGTCAAGGTCGACTACTACGGCCAGCCCACGCCGCTCAAACAGGTGGCGAGCATCTCGGTGCCCGAGCCGCGCCAGATTGTTGTGCAGCCGTGGGACCGGTCGGTCCTGCCCGAAATCGAGAAGGCGCTGCAGAAGGCCGAGCTCGGCCTCACCCCGAAAGTCGAGGCCAACCTCATCCGGCTGCCGATACCGGCGCTGACCGAGGAAAGGCGGCGTGAACTGGTCAAGCTCTGCGCCAAGCTGACCGAGGATTCCCGCGTCGCGGTCCGCAACCTCCGCCGCGAGGCGAACGACGCGGTCAAGAAGCTCGAAAAAGACAAGAAGATTACCGAGGACGACTCCAAGACCGGCACCAAGAAGGTACAGGAGATGACCGACGAGTTCATCAAGAAGCTCGACGAGCTCCTGAAGCGCAAGGAAGCCGAAGTCATGGAGAAGTGACCGACGAGGGACATGACCGAAATCCGCGGAGGATTTCGGATCGTGTCCCGAGCCAGACCGCTGACGTCTGGCATCGGGCGTAGAGCGCGAAGCGTTGAAGAAGATTCCCCGCCACATCGCCGTCATCATGGACGGCAACGGCCGCTGGGCCAAGCAGAAGGGCCTGCCCCGCGCCATCGGCCACCAGGAAGGCGTCAAGTCGCTCCATGAGGCGGTGGAAACGCTCGACGACGTGGGGGTCAAATACATGACCGCATACACCTTCTCCACTGAGAACTGGTTCCGGCCCAAGTCCGAGGTCAACCTGCTCATGAAGCTAATGGCCCGAACCATTGACGACGAACGGCCGGGCCTCATCAAGAACAACATCCGGGTCCGCGCCATTGGCCGGCTTTCCGACCTGCCGCAGAACCTGCAGGACGCGATGAACCGGCTGGTCGCGGACACGTCCAAGAACACAGGCCTGACCTTCACGCTGGCCATCAGCTACGGCGGACGCACTGAGATTCTCGACGCCTGCCGCCGCGCGGTCGAGGCGGGCAAAGCGCCCCAGACCGAAGCCGAGTTCGGCGCCCTGCTCTACGACCCGTCTTTGCCTGACCCGGACCTGCTCATCCGTACCGGCGGCGACCGCAGGATTTCCAACTACCTGCTCTGGCAGTCTGCCTATACCGAGCTTTACTTCACTGAGACGCTCTGGCCCGACTTCCGCAAAGCCCAATTGCTCGCCGCAATCGAGGACTATGCCCAGCGACAGCGCCGCTTCGGCCGTATCGACGAAGAATAGCTGGCTCAGTCGAGTCCTGGTTGGGGCCGGGCTCGGGCTCGCCATCTTCGCCGCCATGTTCGCCAGCCGATGGGTCATCGCCGTCATCACCGCAGGCTGGGTCGTGCTTGCCTCGCTCGAGTTCATCCAGCTCGTGGGCAAGGCTGAGATCCGACTCAATCGCTGGCTGCTGCCTCCGCTCAGCGTTCTCATCGTCGCCGCCGCTTACTTCAACCTGTCACCAGGGTTTCTACTCGCTCCAATCGCTGTCCTCCTCTTGGCCGCGGTTGCGGCGCAGGAAACGAAGCCCCGCGTGCCGGTCTACGGCGTGTTCTGTGTCATCTACCTCGGACTCTTGCCGGCGCACCTCGTTCTGCTCAAGAACCTCTCAATCAGCCGCAACTGGTCGCCATGGCTTGTCTTCTTCCCGCTTGCCCTGACCTGGGTCAACGACACTGCCGGACTCGTTTTCGGCAAGCTCCTCGGCCGGCACAAACTCGCCCCGACCCTCAGCCCGAACAAGACCGTTGAAGGCTACGTTGCCGGGCTCGTCTTCTCGGCAGTTCTCTCCGCCGCATATCTCCACTTCCTCCTTCCCTTCTCCACGAAGCCGATATGGTGGCTGGCCGTGGTGGGCGTCGGGTTGGGCACGATGGCGCAGGCAGGCGACCTGTTCGAGTCCATGTTCAAGCGTGCGGTCGGAGTGAAGGACACCTCGTCAGCACTCGCCGCACACGGCGGGTTCCTCGACCGCGTCGACAGCCTCCTCTTCACCATCCCCGCCTTCTACTACCTCGTCCTTTACCTCTACTAGCCAATGACCTCCTCTCCCCGGTTTTGGCTTTTGCCTTTTGGCTTTTGCCTTTTGGCTTCTTCATGAGACTCACCGATCCAGTCATCCGCGAAGGCCCGCAGCTTCAACTCCACTACGTCGCTTTCGACTCCTTCGGCGTCAAGTCGATGTGCGTCCGGGTCGAGACCCCGGACATCACCGTCACGATTGACCCCGGCGCCGCGGTCGAGGCGAACTCCTTCCCCATGCCGGTTGAGAAGCGCCAGGCCCTACTCGACCAGTACACAGAGGCGGTACACGAGTCCTGCGCCAAGTCGCAGGCGGTCGTCATCTCCCACTACCATCTCGATCACCTCCAGACCTCCCGCGAGGTCGAGATGTACGGCGGCAAGACCCTGCTGGCCCGCGACCCCGCCATCATGTCGGCAAAGCAGTCCGAGACCGCAACCAGGTTCATCAAGACGATTGACGGTCTGCCCAAAGAAACACTCTGGGCCGACGCCCGCAAGTTCAAGTTCAGGAAGACGGCCATCGAGTTCTCGCCGGCAGTCTGGCACGGCGCCCGCGACGCCGAACCCGGAACCGTCATAATGACCGCCGTCAACCGGGACAAAGAGAAGGTTCTTATCACATCCGACGTCGGCGGCCCGCTCGAACCGGCGACCACCGACCTTATCTGTTCTGCCAAAGCCCAGACGGTTGTCGTGGACGGCTACCCGACGTATCATCTTGGCCGATTTGCCACCGACTACGACCTCGTCCGCAGCATCGTGAACCTCTGCCGGATTCTTGCGGCGCCCGGCCTTAAGACTCTCGTTGCCGACCACCACCTCTGCCGCGACTATCGCTACCCGACCTTCCTCAAGCTCGTCTACGACAAGGCGAAGCAGCTCAAGAAGCAGTTCGGCACTGCTGCCGAGGTAATGGGCAAGACCAGCGCCGTGATGGAGGGATACCAGAATTACGGCCCGACTCGCTGGCACAAGTGGTTCCCGCTCGAAGCCGCTGACGCCCGAGCCGTGCTCGAACGCGCGGCCGCCGAAGGCAAGCTGGACAAAGACTGGCCGTCGCTTTTCGACCGGTGGGTTGCTTGACTGGATTAGGGGCTGTCCCCGCATGGGGACTGTCCCCAAAACGACGGCTGACCAGGGCTTGTCAGGACCGAACCGAAAGGTGGAAACGATGAACCGAACCATTGAAAGACTGATGCTCGTCGCCCTGTTGCTGGCCGCCGTCGCGGCGCTGCAATGCTCCTCGACCAAGACTATCGTCCGTCCGGCCTTGCCAAAGCCCGACTTCGTTGTTGCGCAAGATGGCTCGACCGACTACGAGACAATCGGCGATGCGCTCGACGATGCCGAGGCGGGCGACGTCATCCTCGTGAAACCCGGCGTTTATGAAGAGGCGGTCGAAGTCGCCAAGGACGAGGGTCCGTTCACCATCGTGGGCGAGGACCCGGCAACGACCGTGCTTGATGCCGGCGGAGAATACGCGGCAGTCACGCTCAAGAGCGACGGCAACCGCGTATCCGGCTTGACCATCAAGGGCGGTGAGTCCCACGGTGTCTACATCCCGGGTGGCAGGCAGAAGATAGATTACTGCCTCATCATCGGTAACGGCGACCGCGGCATCTATGTCAGCACGCTTGAAGGCGGCGGAAGTGCGGATATCAACCACTGCACCATCGCCGACAACAAAGTCTCCTCCATCTACTGCGCCAACAGGAGTGACAAGACTACAATCAGCAATTCGATTCTTACGAGCAAGAACCGCGACCTCGCCTGGGACGGCGACGGCCTGAACCTTGTGGTAAACAACTCCTGCCTGTTCAGCCCGGATGAAGGGTCTGATGTGGCCGTGTCCGGCTCGAGGGACATCCGCAAGGACCCGGAGTTCAAAGACCCGGACAACGGCGAATACGGACTCAAACCCGGCTCGCCCTGCCTCAAGACCGCCTCCGACGGCTCGAACATGGGCTGCTTCTAACCCGCGCAAGGCAACTTACAGAAGCCGGACTCATGTCCGGCTTCTGCTCTTGCTGGCGCGGGAAGACCCGGAAAACGGGGACTGTCCCTTCGCAGGGCCCTGTGCGACTCCCAGGGACTGTCCCCCGTTTTCCGTGTCCTGAGCCCCAAGACATTCATGGCGCCAGTCGCCCTAAGATTCGCGTCCGAAGTCCCTCGGCAAAGCGCGCCGGAAGTCTCCCTGCGAGTCGCCGTCACAACCGCCTTGCCTCTCGCCCTGCGGGTCAGACAGCGACTCGCCGTGCGACTCGTCCTGCGAACCTCATTCCGAGCAGGCCCGCAGGCCCCGTTCCGTTTCACCACCAAGGTCGACCTGCAAGTCGCGGCCGGAAAGGCCTTGAGACAGGCCTTCCGAACCACCTCCTGAACCGTCCCGGGAACGGTTCCCGAGGTGACTCGTGAGACGTCGTTTTCAGCCAGCCATGAGTAGACGGTTTTGCTAACGCGCTGTGGCATGGCGAGTTAGGAAGAAGGGCCCAAAGAGGATGAAGATTCTGCTGTAAATCTGGCTTTGAGACTCGTATAACTACATGAAGGGCGATGTATGTACGACCCGGCTGCGCCGGAGGACGAAGGTTCTTGAGCAAATCGAGCTCAGGGCGTCCATACAACTAAAGGAGGGGCTGGAGCCACACAGCGCGGCAGGCCCTGAATGACTGCAAACCTGAAAGGAGTTCCTATGTCCGACCCGAATCAACGGATCATGTCCTGGGAGATAAAGACCGACACCGGCAGGATGAAGGAGACACTCGACACCCTGCGGCCAAATATGCTGAAGCACTTCGAGGCGGCAGTGGCCAGCCTCTGCGAAATGGAGACGAAGGCACGGCAGACGCTCAACGCGGCGGGAGTGCACACCATCTTCTACGTACCGTACCTCAACTACGCACGGCAGCTCTACAAGCTCTCGCGGCAACAGGGCATCTCAGGCGAGAGCTTCGCGCTTGGAGCCCAGGTCCTGCTCGACAAATGGGCCGCCCGCGGGTTGGATTCTGCCGTCCTTGCTCGAATTCGGACCGAAGTCTTCGATGCCGCCGCTCCGACACCCTAGGCCGTAAGCCGTCAACCGCAAGCTGTAGGCTGTCACGCGCTCTGCGCCCGCCGTGCTCGTTGCAGTCCGCAACACGTCTCCGATGCTGTAGCGCCAATGACATAGCTGTGCCGATTCGGTGCGCTCTATCTCTCACGGGAGGGAGTGGAACTCCCTCCCGTGATGCGCATTTGACAAATCAGGCTCGCCCGTCTATTATCCTGTGATGGCAACCGGACCGAGGCCTGACTGGCGATTGGCCTGCAGGGCGCGCGATTCCTTCTGCCACTCCTGACGTGGAATCTACCCGCCGTCGCTATGCGAATCCGCCTATACAGGAGGCGGTATGCGAGTTCAGACTTCCACAGTCCGTGCCTTGGGACATGGCCACGCCCGGGCTGCTCTTCCCTGGACTCAAGGACACGTATCCGGTACGGAAGCAGCGCGCGGACGCGGAACTCACCATTGCCCAGAACGAGAAGGGGGCTCCGGTCTGGACGCCCAGACGAGTGGAACGCATTTCGTACAGCACCGTGGATGGCAGGTCGTTCGTGCAAGTGGGTCCGAGGGCCGTGTCAATTCACAGGCTGAGGCCGTACGAGAGATGGGAAAGCTTTTGTGAGCAAATCAAGGGCGTGTACGCTCAGCTTCTCGGAATAGTAGGGCCAACGCCGTTCGAAAGGGTTGGTCTCCGATACATAAATAGGCTCGACATCCCGGGGCCTGAAATAAACCTCGACGAGTACCTGATGTTCAAACCAAGAACCGGACTTGGTGTCAGCGAACCAATGGTTGACGTGCAGATGGCATGTACGTTCGGGACAGGTGAAGGAGTGGATGCCTACCGGGTAGTCCTGGCGTCCCTGGTTCCCGACGAGAAGGGAAAGAACTCCTTCGCATTGGACATAGACTACTTCGCGCGCGTCCCGGGTGCCATAGAACATGACTGTGCCCTAGCATGGGTAGATACAGCGCATTCGAAGGTCGAGTGCGTGTTTGAAGGCTGCATCACCGACAAACTGCGGGTTCTCTTCAAGTAACGTATGGCCCCCGCAACCGTCGAGCAATCATCCGCCGTGACTGTGGCACCTTGGGCGTCCGGTTTCCTCGCATCGACATACGACAGAGCCATGCCGTCGTTACCTCTTGACGTGGACCGCTTGCTCGACATGCGGCTGTCATCGCCCTGCACCGGCACGCCGTGTTGGGCGGTGCCCGGTGAGCAGAATTCGGCAGGTCTCTCGCCACAGATCGAAGAGGCCATAAGGACGATCGTGACCCTGCGCGCGAGAATCGAATCACCGAAGGCACTTAGGGACTTCCTTTGGGAGAATCCTGACTTGCTCGTTGCGTTGCGGCACGCTTGCGCAGAGGTGGCGGTGCGCGAGTGGAGCGAACGAGTAGAGACCCATGTCTACATCATTAGTGACTCGGAGAGCGACTCGCGGTATGTTGCGGTCTACGTGCGCACCAGGTCATACAGTGGTGCCTTCTTGGACGAGCTGCGACTTCTGTCGAGCGAACTTGATGCGCTCGAGCCAAGGCAATCCGACAGGTTCCTCGTATCTACAGACTTCCGGCAGCCGCTGGGATAGATGGCTGATGCGTTTGACTGGTCGCAGTTCCTCGATGTCGCGGCGTTCTGCCTGAACTGGCAGGGAGCCAGCCCAAGCCGCGAGGCGCTCGACCGCACGGCCGTGGGGCGCGCATATTACGCCGCGTTCTGTACTGCCGCCGGAATCGTCAGGGACAAAGGCTGGTACATTCCTCGAGGCGTAGCAGAGGATCACCCGCGCGTGAGAGCGGCTTTGCGTGACAATCAATGTGACCGGGCTGCAGGCTTCCTTAAGAGACTGTGCGACTGGCGCCGCATCTGTGACTATGAGAACTCTGACGGTGCGGACTTCGTCGCCATGGCGTCTAGTGCCGTTCAAGACGCCCGAGCGGCCATAAGGGAATTGCCTTCCGCCGGTCGCTGGTAGTACCGCGGACGCCAATTTGACATGCCCCGCCCATCCTTGATGGATTAGGGGTCAAGTACTCCGTTCCCGAGATCCACCTGACCCGGCACAGTGAACATGTTCAGACTCTCACGGGCCACAAAAACCTGCCCGTGTCATCGGCCCGCAACTGGGGAATTCTGGGAAGGCTGACCACATTTCGGCACGCGATCGCTGGACCACGGAACCCCGGGACTCCTCTGTTTGACCCTCAGAGTCTCTCTTCTATAATGACCGCACGTCGGCGAACTGCAGCGGCTAGCTAATAGTAGCCGTCTGCGGATAGCGGACAGAGCCGGGGTGGTGAAATTGGCAGACACGCATAGTCGGGGGCAAAGAGCCAACCTCGCAACATGTTTGACTACGTATGCCCTATCGATATGATAACCGTATGACGATAGCCATATCGATGAGGTTACCATGGAAACAGTGACGATATCTCCAAAGTACCAGGTTGTTATCCCCAAGCGAATGCGCCGGAAGCTGGGGCTGTGCCCGGGACAGAAGGTGCAGGCAATCGCGTACGAGAACCGGATCGAACTGGTGCCGGTGCGTCCGATTCGGAAGATGCGAGGGTTCTTGAAGGGCATCGACCCGAGCGTTAGCCGGGACGACGACCGACCATGAACGTTGTCGATTCCAGCGCTTGGCTTGAGTACTTCGCCGACGGGCCCAATGCCGCGTTCTTCGCCCCGGCCATCGCCGCCACCGAGAAGCTGGTCGTGCCGACGCTGAACCTGTATGAGGTGTTCAAACGGGTTCTACAGCAGCGGACCGAGGATGACGCACTGATGGCGATGGCGACGATGCAGGAGGGAACGGTGGTCGACCTCGACGCCGGCATCGCCCTTAGTGCGGCGCGCATCAGCATCGACTGCAAGCTACCGATGGCAGACAGCGTCATGCTGGCGACGGCGAGGACGTTTGAGGCGACGCTCTGGACTCAGGACGAGCACTTCAAGGGCCTCACCGGCGTCAAGTACCGGCCGGCACGAGGCTAGTCGAACCCGCGGACCGGAACGCCGGGCGCGATTCGTCACCCGACAAACCGCCTCTGCCGCTGTTTGACACCCGCCGCGGCGCTTCTATAATCAGGCTGCATCGGCTTGGGACACGATCCGAATTCCCAGGCGGAATTCGGTCATGTCCCGCGCCGCACGCCGGGGTGGTGGAATTGGCAGACACGCATGGTTGAGGGCCATGTGCTTAACGGCATGCAGGTTCAAATCCTGTCCCCGGCATAGACCATTTTAGATTGTCGATTGAAGACCGTAGATTGGGCCAGAGCCGTTTCGTAACCACAGATGAACACGGATGGACACTGATAAGAAAGTGCTCCACGAAGACCTCACCAAAGATATCATTGGAGCCGCGTTCGACGTTCACAACGCGCTAGGTTGTGGCCTGCTCGAGAAGGTGTACGAGAACGCGCTCGCCCACGAACTGGCACTGCGCAAGCACGTGGTCACTCCTCAGAAGGAATTCACGGTCACCTACAAGGACAAGGACGTGGGCATTTACTACGCCGACCTCGTGGTCGATGACAAGGTGGTTGTCGAAGTGAAATCGGTCAACGACCTCGGAGACGTCCACCGCGCCCAGGTACTCAACTATCTGAAGGTCTCAGGCATCAGAGTCGGTCTCCTGCTCAACTTCGCCAGGCCCAAGCTCAAGTTCGAAAGGCTCGTCGTTTGACCATCCGAGCCCATTCAATCTGCGTTCATCTGTGTTTATCCGTGGTTAACTAATGTCTCGGGTCATCATACTGCTGCTGGACGGAGTGGGGTGCGGAGAGTTGCCGGATGCCGCCGACTACGGCGACCAGGGCTCCAACACTCTTGCCAATCTGGCCAAGGCCGTGGGCGGTCTGAGTCTCCCAAACCTCGCGCGGCTCGGCCTCGGCAACATCATTCCGATTCAGGGCGTCCCACCGCAGGAGAAGCCGCAGGCGTGCTTCGGCAAAATGGCCGAGCAGTCAGTGGGAAAGGACTCCACAACAGGTCACTGGGAAATCGCGGGTCTTGTGACTCGCGACCCGTTCCCGTTGTTCCCGCATGGGTTCCCGCCTGAGCTGACACAGAGCCTCGAGCAGGCAATCGGCCGCAAGACCATCGGCAATCGCGCAGCATCGGGTACGGAAATCATCAAAGAGTTGGGCGAGGAACACCTACGAACCGGCTGCCCGATTGTCTATACATCGGCCGACAGCGTGATGCAGATTGCCTGCCACGAGGATGTCATCCCGCCGGAGGAACTGTATCGCATCTGCAAGAACGCTCGCGGCCTATGTACGGGCCGCTACTGCGTCGGCCGGGTGATTGCCCGACCGTTCACCGGCAAGCCCGGGTCGTTCAAACGGACCGCCCGCCGCAAGGACTTCTCTTGCTCGCCGCCGCAGCCGACGTTGCTCGACCACGTGAAGGATGCCGGGCAGCCGGTTGTGGGCATCGGCAAGGTCGACGACCTCTTCGCTGGTCGGGGCTTCACCGAGACTCATCATTCGGTCGTCAACAGCGACTGCCTGCAACTGACCGTCGAAGCGATGAAGAAGACGAGGACCGGCCTTGTCTTCACGAACCTGGTTCAGTTCGACGTGGACTGGGGACACCGGAACAACCCGGCCGCCTTTGCGGCAGGACTGAGAGAGTTCGACGACTTCCTGCCAACCGTGCTGAACCAACTAGACGGGCATGACCTGCTCTTCATCACCGCGGACCACGGGAACGACCCGACCACGTCTTCGACCGACCACTCTCGTGAATACGTGCCCCTGCTCGCGTTCGGCCCAGGCTTCAAACAGGGTGTCGACCTCGACACACGCTCGACCTTCGCCGACCTGGGCCAGACCGCAGCCGAGTTCCTGAAGGTGAAACCGACGGCACACGGCACGAGCTTTCTGAAGGAGATAAGGACATGACCAAGAGCATTCGAGCCCGCCTGTTGCACGCCGCGCGCACCGCCGCGAAGAACGCCTACGCCCCGTTCTCGAAGCTCAATGTCGGTGCGGCTGTGCTGACAGCGAATGGCCGTATCTTCTCCGGCTGCAACATCGAGAATAGCTCGTACGGTCTCACCGTCTGCGCAGAACGGGTGGCCATCTTCAAGGCCGTGTCGGCCGGCCAGCGCGAGATCAAGGCGCTCCTGGTTTACACCGACACCGCAAGGTTAACACCGCCGTGCGGGGCGTGCCTGCAGGTGACTAACGAGTTCTCGGAGAATCCAGAAATCGTCCTGTCGAACGGACGCTCGACCAGGACGTATCGTCTGAAGGAACTGCTGCCGCTCGGATTTCGACTCTAGCGCTGAGTCGTGTCACCCATAGGAGGGCGTGTCAAATATCGGCTATGCTCCTCCTTCGGTTTGGCACTTCACCATCGGACTGGCGTCAGTCACCCATTCGCGCTCGTTGGCGCACCATAACATGCGACGCCGGCCGCTCAATCATTCCGGGGACCTCAAGGGTCATGACATATCAGGAGCTGGCCGGCGCTGTGCCGTTCTCACGATACGGCACGCGCTCTTTCAGAATCCGGTAAATGA
>Ga0315277_10004242_pt1 | contig 19204 bp, 16 predicted proteins | sample YL17G05_15_MG_FD_203695 | JGI IMG/M metagenome (GOLD analysis project Ga0315277, IMG submission 203695) | Sediment microbial communities from Yellowstone Lake, YNP, Wyoming, USA - YL17G05_15 | ecosystem: Environmental > Aquatic > Freshwater > Lake > Sediment | place: USA: Wyoming | collected...
CTGGAAACGGCCGGCTTGCCGGATCCGGACCTGCTGATCCGCACCAGCGGCGAATTGCGCGTCTCCAATTTTTTGTTGTGGCAGATCGCCTACGCCGAAATTCACGTAACCGAGGTGTTGTGGCCCGATTTCACGCCGCGGCACCTGTTTGACGCCTTGCTGGATTACACCCGGCGCGAACGGCGCTTCGGAAAAACGAGCGAACAACTTACCGGCCCGAACTGATCCGGATCGCGTGGCCGGGGGAGGAACTGGAACCATGGATAAAAAGAAAATACTGGTGGCTTTAATTTTATTGCCGCTGTTTATCTGGCTGATCGGTTGGGGTTCGCCCGGCCTGCTGCTGCCCATCGTGTTGCTGTTGGGGGCGGGGCTCGGCGGCTGGGAGAGCGCCAAGCTGGCGTTCGGCGAGGGCGATTTTGCCTGGCGGTGCATGGGCACCCTGCTTTCGATGTCCTTGTGTTACGGCGCGTCGATCGGCGATGAAATGGCGGTAATCATCGTATTGTTAACCGGTTTCCTGTTTGCCATGCTGTTTGGCGCCTTGCTGTCCGATGATCTGTCGCTGGCGCTGTCGCGCGCCGCCAAGCTGATGTTCGTCGCGGTTTATCCGGGCCTGTTGGCCGGCTACCTGGTGGCTTTGAAAAGATACGAGCCGATCGCCGACGGCAGCAAACTGTTGATGATCCTGTTCGCGCTGGTCTGGGTTAACGATTCGGGCGCCTACTTCGCGGGCAATCTGTTCGGCAAGCGCAAGATGACGCCGCATATCAGCCCGAATAAAACCTGGGAAGGGGCGATCGGCGGCTTCGTGGCCTCGGTGGTGCTGGGCTTTTTCATCGGCTCGTCGTCAACGTTTCTCAATTACAAACAAGGCCTGTTGTTGGGCTTCGTCCTGGGCCTCGTGGCGCCCGTGGGCGATTTGGTCGAATCGGCGTTCAAACGCAGCGCGGGGGTCAAGGATTCGGGCACGCTGCTGCCCGGCCATGGCGGGATCCTGGACCGGGTCGACAGCGTGATTTTCTGCGCGCCGCTGTTCTACTATTACATCGTGATCAGTCATTACTGCCAATTGATGCAGCAATTAAAGTAAAGTCCCGAGATGAAACACATCGCGATCCTTGGCTCCACTGGCAGCATCGGCGTTTCCACGCTCGAGGTGGTCTCGCGCTACCCGGATGAGTTGCGGGCGGTGGCGCTGGCCGCCGGGGATAACGTCGAACTGCTGGCCGAGCAGGTGCAGCGGCACCATCCCGAGCGGGTCAGTTTGCGCTCGGCCGCCGCGGCGGAGGAATTGAAGCGGCGGCTCGGTCGCGAGGCGCCGGAAATCGGCCACGGCGAGGAGGGCTTGTTCGCCGTGGCGCGGCACGCCTCGGCGGACGTGGTCGTTTCCGCGATCGTGGGCGGCGCGGGTCTAGCGCCCACCTGGCAGGCGATCGAGGCGGGCAAGGACATCGCGCTGGCCAACAAGGAAACATTGGTCATGGCCGGCCCGCTGGTCTTGCGCGAAGTCAAAAAGCGGGGCGTACGGCTGCTGCCCGTCGATTCCGAACACGTGGCGGTGATGCAGGCGCTGTCCGGACATCAGCATCATGAAGTGCGCCGCGTGATGCTGACCGCCAGCGGCGGCCCGTTCCGGGAATGGGACCGGGCGCGCATCGAGCAAGCCACCCCGGCCGACGCGCTGAACCATCCCACCTGGAAAATGGGCCGGAAAATCACGGTCGACTCGGCCACGCTGATGAATAAGGGCCTGGAGGTCATCGAGGCCTGCCGGCTGTTCGACCTGCCGCCGGAAAAAATCGAGGTCATCATTCACACCGAGTCGATCATTCACAGCATGGTCGAATACCGCGACGGCCAGGTCGTGGCGCAGCTCGGCGTACCGGACATGAAGGCGCCGATCGCCTATGCGCTCACCCATCCGGATCGGCTGCCCGACGTGATCCAGCGCCTGGATCTGGCGCGCATCGGCGCGCTGCATTTTTACGAAGTGGACCGCGCAAAATTTCCGTGCCTCGATTTAGCCTATCAAGCGTTGCGGATGTCTGAATTGACGCCGGCCGTGCTCAACGCGGCCAACGAAGTGGCGGTACACGCCTTTTTAGATCAGAAAATTTCTTTCTACGACATCTCGCGCACGATTGCCGAGGTGATTAACTTGGAGGAGGGCGGCACGGCGCGGGACCTGGCCGGTGTGCTGGAAACGGACCGACGTGCTAGAATCAAGGCCCGGGAAGTGGTCGACCGTATCTCGCGTAGGAGTTGAGTTTGTTGTTCACCATTTTGTCTTTCCTGGTTCTCTTGTCGGTGGTGGTGATGGTTCATGAGTGGGGCCATTTCATCACCGGCCGGCGCCTGGGCGTGGGGATCGAGCGCTTCGCCTTCGGGTTCGGCCCGGCGATCGTGAAAAAAGTGTGGCGCGGCGTCGAATACCGCATCAACTGGGTGCTATTCGGCGGATACGTCAAATTCGTCGGCGATGAACCGGACCAACCGGTGCCCGAAGAGTTGCGCGCCGTCGCTTTCAATACCGCACCGGCGCACAAGCGGGCGTTGATCGCTTTCGCCGGCCCCGCCATGAACGTCGTTCTGGCCTTCGCGTTGTTCTGCGTAATTTTTCTCGTCGGCTTTCCCACGCCGACGACGAAGATCGGCGAAGTCGAGCCGGGCAGCCCCGCGGCCCAAGCCGGATTAATTCCCGGCGATCACATTACCGCCATCGACGGCCGGCCGCTGCGGTTCTGGCGCGAATTGTCCGACTTCATCAGTGAAAATCCCAATCGCACCTACACTGTTGCCGTGCAACGCGATGGGCAGACGCTGCAATTGCCCATCACCACCGAACGAATCGTAGCCATGAATATGTTCGGTTTCGATGCTCCGCGCGGCTCCATCGGCATTTCGCCGCGCGGCCAGCGCCCCTGGATCGGCGTGACCGGTCCGGACACCCCGGCCTACGCCGCCGGAATCAGAACGGGCGACCTGTTGTTGTCCGTCAACGGCCGGGCTGTGGAATTTCTGGCCGATGTCGATGCACGATTAGCCGCCGCCGGCTCGGCGTCTTTGAACATGACCTTGGCGCGCGGCGAGGACAATGTCTTAAAAGAAAAGCCGGAAGTTTCTGAAACCGTTGCTCTTCCGGCGCCGCCCGCCGGCCAGACCTGGTCGATGGCCGCGCTGGGGCTGGAATCCGGCGAATTATATGTTTATTCGGTGTCCGCCGGCGGCCGAGCGGAAAAAGCCGGCCTGCAAAAGGGCGATCGCTTGGTGTCGGTGGCCGGCAAAACGCTCACGGCCTGGGATGATTTCGCAACCGCGATCCGCGGCAATCCCGGGCAGGCGATTGAGATCCAAGTGCGGCGCGACGGCCAGGCTCTGACCTTGACCGCCACTCCGGAGTTGGCGCAATCGCGCGATTTGCTGGGCAAGGAAGAGAGCTTCGGCCGCATCGGCGTTTCGCCCTTTACCTCGTACACCCCGGCGGAAGAAGTCGCCGAGCGGTATTACAACCCGGTAAAAATTCTGGTGCGCGGGTTTCAAGAATCCTGGTTCTGGACCGTGATGACCGCGCGGCAGTTCTACTACCTGGTGGTGGGCAAAACGCCGACTTCCACGCTGGGCGGCCCGATTCTGATCGCCCAACTCGCCGGCGAATCGGCGCGCCAGGGTTGGATCAACTTCATCTTCTTCCTGGCGGTGATCAGCGTTAACCTCGCCATTCTCAACCTGCTGCCGATCCCGATCCTCGACGGCGGCCACCTGCTCCTGCTGACCATCGAAAGCCTGCTGCGGCGCCCGATGAGCGAACGCGCGGTCGGCATCGCGCAACGCGTCGGCCTGACTTTCATCGGGGCGCTGATCCTGCTGGTTTTTTATAACGACTTGTCGCGCGTCTGGTTTCAATTGAAGGAACACCTCCTCCGATGAAGGTTCTGGCGCTCGACACCAGCACCCGGGCCGGATCCCTGGCCTTGACGGAGCAGGGGCGGCTCGTCGCTTCCTTTCTGCTGGATCTTCCCGCCGCGCACTCCGCACGGCTGTTGCCGAGCCTCGACCGGCTGCTGCGCGACGCGGAGTGGCGCCTGGCCGATCTCGATCTATTGGTGTGCGTGCAGGGGCCGGGGAACTTCACCGGCCTGCGCAACGGCCTGTCGACGGCCAAGGGCCTGGCCTTCGCCGCCGAACTGCCGCTGATCGGCGTCAACAGCCTGGAAGCGACGGCGCTCGGTTTCTCGTACGCCAATACGCCGATCTGCCCGATGCTCGATGCACGCAAGAAACAAGTGTTCGCGGCGTTGTTCCTGCCCGACGGTCGCGGCGGGTTGGAACGCTTGCGCGACGACGAATCGGTGTTCGCCGGCGATTACGCGGCCGGCGTTCGCGGACCGTGCCTGTTCGTCGGCGACGGCGCGGAACTTTACGCGTCGGCGATTGTCCAAAAAAAATCAGATGCTTTGGTGGTGCCTTCCGCGATATGTTATCCTCGGGCCGCGGGCGCGGCGCTGTTGGGTGAAACCGCTTATCTCGCCGGACGGCGGGGGCTGGTCGCCCATTACGTGCGCGCTTCGGATGCCGAGTTGAATCCAAAGTTTGCCGGTGGAGGGTCGTGATGGATTTAACCGAGGACAAAGAAATTCAAATCTTGGCGGCGGCCGATCCGGAGTTGGCCCGGCTGTTGGAGGAGCACCGCAAGCTGGATCGGCAGGTCGGCGCGCTGGATAAGATGCACGTCCGCACGCCGGCGGAAGATCTGGAACGCAAGCGGCTCAGCAAACTGAAGCTGGCCAACCGCGACCGGATCGTGCAACTCGTCGCCAAACACCGGAGCGCCGCTCCGCGCTGAGGCGCCCCGACCTGTTCCCGGCGGCGTCCCTGCAGGGGCGAGTCGATGACTCGCCAGGGGGCGATTCGGCGCATCGCCGCCAGGTTGCCGGGCGGGCGATAAAAAGGACCGTACTTTGCGAAATCAACGTACCCCTGTCTTGCATGAAGGACTGCCATTCATCGCGGTGGCCGGCGTTGTTCTTCTGCTCCTGCTGATCTTCAACGCGGCCACGTGGTTCACGATCATCTGGCTTCTGCTTACCGCGTTTGTGGTGGCCTTTTTCCGCAATCCGGAGCGCGAGATCCCCACGGCGGCCGACGCGGTGGTCTGTCCGGCGGACGGCGAAGTGGTGGATATAGCGGAACTCGACGATCCACGCTTCGGCATGGGGCGCTGCCGGCGGGTCTGTATTTTCATGAGCCCGTTCAACGTGCATGTGAACCGCGTGCCTTTCGACGGCACGGTGCAGGAAGTGCGCTATCGCCCGGGCCGGTATTACGTCGCCTCGGACGCCAAGGCCTCGGAGCACAACGAACAATGCGCGCTGATTCTGACCACGCCCGGCGGGCAGCGCATCGTGGCCGTGCAGATTGCGGGCATGTTGGCGCGCCGGATCGTGACCTATCCGCGACCGGGCGACGCCTTGACCAAAGGCCAACGCTACGGTTTGATCCGTTTCGGATCGCGCGTCGATTTGTACCTGCCGCTGTCGGCCTCGCTCCTGGTCGTGAAGGGCGATCGCGTGTTCGGCGGCACAACGGTGATTGGGAGGTTTACCGATGGTCAGTGATGCCACCAAACCGAAGGGACGCCTGCGCAGCCGGATCACGCGCCGTAAAAAAGCGGCGCCGCTCGAAGCCGGCGCCCCGGCGCCCGGCGCCGAACCCGAAGGCGATGAGCCGGTGCTCGAAGGGCCGCGGCGCGGCTTTTATATTCTGCCCAACCTGCTGACGACCGCCAGCCTGATGCTGGGATTTTACAGCACCTGCCTCTCGTTCGGAGCGTTCATCAATCCGAAATCGGGCCTTGATTACTTCGTCCGCGCCGGGTGGGCCATCTTCGCCGCCATTATTTTTGACGGGCTGGACGGCCGCGTGGCGCGGTTGACGCGCACCACCAGTTCGTTCGGCATGCAGTACGATTCGCTGTCCGACCTGGTTAGCTTTGGCGTGGCCCCGGCGGCCCTGGTTTATAATTTTTCACTGCGTTGGGGTTGGCACAACGCTTCGGGTCAGGGCTTCGGTTGGGTCGTGGCGTTGTTGTTCATGCTGTGCGGCGCGTTGCGCCTGGCCCGGTTTAACATCACCACCGAAAAACTGCCGCAGGGCGTATTCCAGGGCCTGGCGATTCCCGGCGCCGCCGCCGGCCTGACCTTCACGATTCTGCTGTTTCACGAATTGGATTGGGTGACGCCGCAGGGCACGTCGAATGCATATTGGGTGTTTTTTATATTAACCGTCGCTTTGGCGCTGTTGATGGTCAGCAAAGTCTATTATCCGAATTTCAAGACCATTAATATTCACAAACGCCGTCCGTTCAGCACTTTTTTGATCGTCATCCTGGCCTTGGTTATCGTCTTCGACAAGCCGGTGGTGACCCTCTTCGTGATGTTCTTCGTTTACATCTTGTCCGGACCAGTGCTGTGGCTCTTAAAACGCAAACCGCCGCTGATCGCCGAATCCGAGGCGAAGCCGGCGGAGTAGATTGAAAATTGAAAATTGAGAATTAGTGATTGCGGCGCCTGTAATTTTCAATTTCCAATTTGCAGTTGACAATCTTTTGTGAGGAGGTTTTTTGATGGGCCGAAAGTCGGCTTACCACGTGGCCGTGGTCGGCGCCACCGGCGCCGTGGGCACCGAAATGCTCAACGTGCTGGCGGAACGCAATTTCCCCATTGCGGAACTGCGCCCCCTGGCCAGCAGCCGCAGCGCGGGCGAGGTCCTCAGTTGCGGCGAGATTTCCGCCCGCGTTCAGGAATTGAAAGAGACCAGCTTCGCCGGTATCGATATCGCGCTGTTTTCGGCGGGCGGCAAAATCAGCGCCCAGTTCGCGCCGCACGCGGCGCAAGCCGGCGCCGTGGTGGTCGATAACACGGCCGCCTTCCGCTACGAAGCCGATGTGCCGCTGGTGGTGCCCGAGGTGAATCCGCAGGATCTGGCGGGCTACATCAACCGCCGCATCGTCGCCAACCCGAATTGCTCCACCATCCAGATGGTGGTCGCGCTCAAGCCGCTGCACGACGCGGCCCGCATCAAGCGCGTCGTGGTCAACACCTACCAGTCGGTGTCCGGCGCCGGCCGCCGCGCGATGGAAGAACTGGCGCATCAGTCGGTGGCGCTGTTCAATCAGAAGCCGATCAACGTCGAAGTATTCCCGCACCGCATCGCCTTCAACTGTTTACCACAGATCGACATCTTTCTGGACAACGGCTACACCAAGGAAGAAATGAAAATGGTGTGGGAAACCCACAAGATCCTCGACCCGCAAATCAAGATCACGGCGACCACAGTGCGCGTGCCGACTTTCGCCTGCCATTCCGAAGCGGTGAACGTGGAGTTTGAGCGGGAGTTGACGCCTGAAAAGGCGCGCGCGCTGCTGGCGGCATTTCCCGGCGTGGAAGTGCAGGACGACCCGGCCAATAAAGTTTATCCGCTCAACATCACCAGCCAGGGCAGCGACCTGGTTTACGTCGGCCGCATCCGGCGCGACGATTCGGTGCCGCACGGCCTGAACTTGTGGATCGTCTCCGATAACCTGCGCAAAGGCGCTGCGACCAACGCCGTGCAGATCGCCGAGTTGCTGATCGAAAAGTACCTCTAGATTGCAGATTGGCGATTGTGGATTGGCGATTGTGGATTAGGTTTGGAGAAGGGAAGGTCATGTAGCACAGCCGCCCTCGGCCGTGAGGTGTTAGGGTTAAGAAAATCGTGACCGCATGAAAAAAATCACACAGCGCCTGTTGTTCTCCCTGATCGTCCTGCTCATAGTCTTGGGCCTGGCCGAATTGGTCCTGCGGCTGACCGGGGTGGCCGTGCAGTCCGGCGAGGTGGTCAACGCCGACCGCTGGCTCTATCACGCGGTCGAACGCGCGCCCTGGTCGTGGGACGAGTACATCACCGTTGGCGCGCGCGTCTATCCGTTGGACTCCGGCAATTACAACATCGATCGCCCCGTCGAACTCAAGCGGCTTGGCGTCACGCGGATCTTCTGCCTCGGTGACAGTTCCACCGTCGGCCTCCTGGTCCGGCCCGATCAACCGTATCCGCAGGTTTTGCAACGCGTACTGCCGGCTTGTTATCCGCAGAAAACCGTCGAGGTCTGGAATTTAGGGCGCTGGGGCTATACCAGCTACCAGGGCCGGCTGCTCCTGGAAAAGTATTGGGCCCTGTGGCCGGACGTGGTGACTTTTTACTTCGGCGTCAATGACCAGAACTTCGCGCCGCTCCGCGAGGACAAAGCATGGGACACGATGCCGCGCTGGAGCCTGGATTTGCATCGGACATTGTATCGTTCGAGCGCGCTGTATCGCCTGGTCCGCAACGTCAATCTGCATTACCTGCGCAGCAAGGTGTCGCACCCGCTGGGTGGCGGCAATCTGCAGAAAGATGCGCGGCTGCGCGTCAGCCCGGCGGATTACCTCGCGAACCGCGCCGCGCTTGAACAACGGCTCGCCGCCAGCGGCGGTAAGCTGATCTTCATGCGTTATGCCATGAAATCCGGTGACAGTGTCACCTTCGCGCCGTATTATCTGCGCGCGCCGCTGCGGCCGGGCGACATCGACGCGGTCGCGCTGTTTGCCGATAGTTTGAAAGCCGGCCGAAATCCGCTGGCCGACGATGTCCATCCCAATCCGCTGGGCCATCGCCTGCTGGCGCGCGCGATTTTCGATCGTCTCGCCGCTCTGTGGGGCCCGCCGGAATGCGATCCCGATCAAGTCTTCGCCGCCGAAGCCGCGCGCCCGTAAATTAATTAAGGACAGCGGGCCGGCATGGCTCATGATTCCGGCGAGCGGTTGACAACCAACGCCGGGCTACGTAGAAAAACCAGATGGTTCATACCACCGATCGCGACCTGTACATCGACTTCGCCAAGGGGTTGGCCTGCCTGGTGATGGCGATAGGGCATACCTGCTATTACACCACCTGGTTTCCACACTCCGCCTCGTCCTATGTCGTGATTTGGAAAATTTCGGAATTCGCCATGCCCATTTTCCTGTTCGCCTCGGGCATGAACGTGGTGTCGCAGGTTAAGCGCATGTCCACCGATAAAAGCATCCGGCCGACACTGGCCTTCCTGGGATCGGTCGCGTGGCTGTTTCTGCTGGGCTTCGTTTATTGCATCAACCGCCGCAGCCTGGGCATGATGGACCTGTTCCAGTGCGTGGCGATGGGCACCGCCCTGACCTACATCGTGGTGCGCCGCCAATGGCCGACCTGGAGCCTGGTGTTGCTCGGCGTGGGGATCTTCGCCCTCTCCGCGTCTTTCTGTTACGACCCGGTGCCCTATTCCGACGAGCTGATCAAAGGCATTCATTTGAAACCGGCGGGTGCGAATGTCTCCGGATTTGTCGCCAAATTTCAACGCGACGTAATTATCGGCGATATCAAAAAAGCGGCGGTGCTGGCCTTGCCGCTGTGGCGGCGGATCTTGTACGTCCATTTCGCTTTCGCGCCGTGGGCCGGCCTCTTCCTGTTCGGCGTGGCGACCAAGCGCTTGCAAGGCAGCCGCTGGATGTACGGCCTCTGGGCCCTGGGCGTGGCGTTGTTCCTGGGCGGTCTGTATGTGCCGTTCTACCCGCCCCGCGAGGACCTCGGCTTTTACCTGCGCGGCAAACCGGATTACGTCAGCCGCCTCTTGCTGGAAGGCCTGCTGCTGATGGTGCCTCTGCGCCGATGGTACGTCGGCGGCGTCGGAAAGTTGCGCATGGCGGTGGAACTGATCGGCAAAGAGTCGTTCGTGTTTTTCGTCGTGCATTGGCTGATCATCTGGCTGTCGGCCGTGGTTTTTCTGGCGTTCCGCAATTATTCCTACTGGGCGGTTTGGGCGGTGCAGGTGCCGTTGAATCTGTTCCTGGCCTACCAATTGACCAAATGGGTGGCCGCGCATCGCGACCGCACGATCGCCCACCCCCGGTATCCTTTGAAGTGGTTTAGCGTTATGATCGTCGGCGGTGCGTTGGCTTTATTTTTCGAAGCCCGCGATCGAATGTTCCTGTTCCAGATTTTCAGCATTGCGGCCTCGGTATCCATGGCGATGCTGTGGCCGGTCGGCCGCAATGCCATCCGCGGATGGGTTTATCGGCCGCGAAAAATTGCGGCTTAAGGAACGAATTATTTATTGATGGTCAGGCGGTAACGGGCGGACCCGCGATCAGGTCGGCGTCGGCCATCCAATGAACTTGGCGGGAGGATCATGGTCATGAGCGAAGCATCGGCGACGGCCGCGCCTGAAGTAATCGTCAAACCGGCAAGAAATTGGACGCCGCGACGGGTGTTTTGGCTGGCGGCCATTTTGTTGTTGGTCGGCGGGATGGCGTATGACGCCGCCCGGCCGGTGGACGACGCTTACATCACGTTTCGGTTCGCTGAAAATTTTGCCAAGGGCTTCGGGCTGTCGTTCAACGCCGGCGCGCCGCCGGTCGAAGGCTATACCAGCTTCGGCCAGGTGCTGTTGATGGCGCCGTTGACCAAGTTCAACAAACGCGTCGCGCCGTTTGCCGCCGTCGCGCTGGGCATCCTGGCTTGGGCCGGTGTGGTCGCGCTGACCTGGAAACACATCTACGGATTGCGCCAAGGCCCGCTGGGCCGGCCGGAATGGTTCACCATTTTATTTTTGGCGGCGTGCAACCCGGCCATCGTCTGGGCCTGGTCGGGGATGGAAACGGCGCTCTTCGCGCTTTGTTGGGTCGCGGCCTGGACCGTGCATCAGAAGGAATATCAACAAAACCAATGGCCCTGGACTTCGGCCTTGCTGACTTTCGCCGCCGGATTATTGCATCCCGAGGGAATTTTAATCGGTGTCGTGCTGGGCGCGGCGTGGTTCATTCCGGTTCGCAAGGAGCGGTTGAATCAGGCTCTCTTGTACCTGGGCCTGGCTTTCGGTTTATTCGGTTTGTATTGGCTGTGGCGCTGGCATTATTTCGGCTACTTCTTCCCCAATACCTATTACGCCAAGGTGGGCAGCGGCGGCCGCTTGCTGCTCAAAGGCTTGGGCTATGTCGCGTTAGGGTTCGTGTCCTCGGCCGTGCCGGTGTACCTGATCTACTTGAAGATTAGTCGTTTCAACACGTGGCGCACCTGGCCCCGCTGGCTGGTCCTGGCGCTGGGGATGGTCGGGGCCGTGGTGGTGTTCAATATTCTCGTGGGCGGCGATTACTTCCCGTTCCAACGTTTCCTGCTGCCGGCGTTTCCGTTTATCGCGCTGGCCACCTGGCAACTCTGGACCGACCACCGCGCCGCGCTGGCGATAAAAAGGGAAGCCGAGTTGAAGGAGATCGCCGCCGAAGAAGGGGGCGCCGCGCCGGTTGACGAAGAGCCCGTCAAAAAAGGCCGGCCCTGGCTGTGGGCGGTGATCATGCTGCTGCTGTTGAATTTGTGGTCCAACCTCGTGCCGCTGCAGATGAAGCAGTATAAATTAATGCAAGGCGCCGTGCCGGAATTTATTTCCACCGGCGGCGCGCTCGCGAATTTATTGCCGAAAAATGCAGCCATCGCCACCATTCCGATCGGCGCGCTGGGGTATTTTTCCGACCGCCCGATCGTCGACTTGATGGGCCTGGCCGACGTGCATATCGCGCACCTGCCTGTGGCCACCGGCGAACGCAACGTGGGGCATGAAAAATTCGATTATAAGTATGTATTGGACGAGGAGCCGGATGTCATCATGCAGCTCCCGGCCACTTTCGGTTACGGCGAGACCGGTTGGAACTTATGGTTGCGCAAAACCACGCTCAACCCGCAGCAGTACGCGATTTATGACGATCCGCGCCTGGAGCAGAATTATCAGCTTTGCTGGTTCCCGGTGGATAAAAGGGTAATAAAGAAATCCAAGGACAAGAAACAAAAGCAGCAGAAGGCGGACTTCGGCGCGTATGGTTATGTGCGCAAAGACCGGATGGCCGACAAGAGCGCCAAATGCCGTCCGCTGCCGCCGCTCTTGGCGGATCGCGCCTTCGTCGAGTATCAGCAATTTGTCGAGGCCAATCAAAAAATGTTCGGCAATAAACGCCTGGGCATGTGGAAATTCTCCGGCGCCAAGGGCAGGAAGGCCGCGCAACCGGCGCCGGCCGCGCCGCCGCCCGCCGGCGAACCCGTGGCCGTAACCCCGCCGCCGGAACTCCAGGACGAACCGGCCGAAAAATAGGGAGATTGAATTGCATCCGCGCCGGGCGTCATTCTTGACGCCCTTCTTAATCCTCTTTTGCGCCGCGTGGGGTCCGCTGGATTTCGCGACGGAGGATTGCACTGAGTTTGGTTCGACCTTCGGCTCGCTGGAAGAGGAGTACGCCGTTTATTCGGCGGTGATCGAGAAGTACTACATTCAGGACAGCGCCCGGGTGAAGCTGGCGTTGATTTTCGACGATTATCCGAGCCGGCCTTCGAAAATCTGCGCCAAGGGCGGCCGCGAATCGTGCGCGCAACAGTTGGCGGACAACGAGCCGTTCCGCCTCAACCTGCCCGGCCTGGTCTATGAAACGATCAAAGACTTCCGCTCCCGCTGCGCCGACGGCGCGCCGCGGTTGACCGAGAAGTTCAAACTCAGCCGCCCTTATAAAATCGTGGCCCTGACCGATCTGCCGGAGCACAAGGCCGACGACGTGAACTTTTTCTGGAACGAACTACGCAAAAAATACGAGGGTTCGGCCGGCCTGATATCGTTTTCGCGGCCCGGTTTCAATCGGGAAGCGACCCAGGCCCTGATCCAGGTCGGCTTGTCCTGGGGCCCCCTGGCCGGCCGCGGCCTCTACGCGCAATTGGAAAAAACCGACGGCGCCTGGAAGGTCAAAAACGAATTCAGTTACCTGGTTTATTAGCGGTTCACTTGTTAATTGATATCCCGGAAATCTAGACGCCCTAACCTGCGCCAGGTTCATTGGTTTGCCGAAGCGGAATATCCCAATTTTAGATGATCGTATCATCCGACCAGGGTGATGGAAGAGTTCATCATTTTCAGCAGGGCAATAAAATCTTCGAATTCGGCCTTTTCCTTGTGGTTGGGAAAATCGGCCAACTCAAGGCCGAAGCCCGAAGCGGCTCCGATCCTATTTCCTTTTTCTCCATGCACGGTATAAATCACTTTGCCGCACAAACGCAATTCCTTCTTTTCGTCCCGGTTGCGCCACAGCAGCCATAAACTTATGCCGGCGTCCAGCGGTGGAATATAGGCCGTGTCGATAAATAACCCGCCGCGGCCGATGTTTTCCGTGCTCGCCAATTCGAGGCTCTCCAAACTCTCCATAATGATCTCGAAATGTTCATAATATCGTTCATGCGCGCGCTTTTCCCGAAAGTTCCTGATCCTTTCTTCCAACATCATTTGCTGCAATTGGTCCAGGGGGTCGAATTCTATCCCCATCAGGAAATTACTTTCGGAACCGCCAATGTGCTGAACTTGACCGATCCAGTGGACGACACCCTCGATTTCTAATGTCGAGGCGGACGATGAAGGCGATATTCTGATCGTCATCCTAACTTTTTCGCCCCGGGCCGCCGGCGCCGCGGATTCGATGCAGATACCGCCCACCGAGAGGTTGCGCGAAAACGCGAGCTTGGCCGCCGACGCGCCTTCCAACTGGATTGGCAGGCGTTCAGGAATGCGTTCAGTCTTGCGGTGCTCGATGGTCGTCATTTATTAATTGCCTACCAAGCCTCCTTATTAATTCCCAAAGTCATGTCTGAACAATGAGAAAATTCCTATTTTCCCAGTTATAATCCCTAGTTAGATAGTTGGCGGCTTATGTAGTGGAGCCCCCTTTGTAAAGGGGGGACATACTCCACTAATTCATCTTCTCGTGATTTTATTAAAACACTCAATACACAAATATTACACAGGTAATGCGCCTGTTTTTTGTGTATATTCTCCGAAAAGGTCTTTTATATTGATTTCAGGTATGTGGTAAGGTTTATATCCTGCTTGGTCAGACCCAGTTTTCGTCGGATATTACGCCGGTGGGTGTCCACGCCGCGCGGAGAAATATTGATCAGGGCGGCGATCTCTTTTGAGGCCAGACCGTTTTTAATCATGTTGCAGATTTCAATCTCCCGCGAAGTAAGCCCGAGCATTTTCCGGGACAGCTCCTGGCCGAAAGAAGAGGTCAGGGTCTTCAGATTTTCCTCCAGCAGCTCGATGATCGTCGCGTCGCGCAGCGGATGGTGGGCTCTCCAGTTCTCAAGCAGGGGCAGCAGCAATTGATCGACGTTGGTCTGGATCTGTTTTTCGATGCGCGCCTTTTCCGCTTTGACCTGGTCCATGATTTCCCGCAGGGCGATGTTTTTCTGTTCCAGCAGGAAATTCTGCTCCATCAGCTTTTTCTCGCTTTCGCGCAACGCCAGTTCCGCCCGCTTGCGTTCGGTAAAATCGCGGGTGATGCCCTCGAAACCGAACAGTTGCCGTTTTTCATCCAGAATCATATTCGCGTTCAATTCGCACGGAACGAGCGTGCCGTCGCGGCGGACGGAATCCACCTCGCAGCGGTAATGCAGACACATCGGCTCCTCGGATAATCCATCCGCCACCAATTTCAAGACCCGGTTTACCGACTCCGGAGTGAAATATTCGCTCATGGGGATTCCGATCGCCTGCTCGGGGGTAATCCCATAGATCTGCTCGACGACCGAATTGACATAGACTACGCGGCCCATGTGGTCGGTGCGCCAGATGACGTCTTGCGCGTTTTCGGTCAGCCGCCGATAATTTTCCCGGCTATCCTTTAGCTCGTGTTCGGTCTGTTTACGATGGCTGATGTCCCGGGCCACGGCGATCACGGCCGGCTTTTTGTCGCCGGGGGTTGCAAAGTCCCCCAAGGACCAATCGATCCAGATCCGGCGGCCGTCGGCGGCGACGTGCACCAGATCTCCGCGCCAACGGCCGTGTTCCTTTACTTCGCGAAGGATTTCGTCGACCGATACGGGGCTTTCTTCAATCGAAACCACGGTATTGATATGTCGCCCGCCCGCCTGGCTTAGCGGCAGACCGTACAGCTTTTCGGCGGCCTGATTGAGGAAGCTGACGTGGCCGGCCTCGTCGGCGATGAGAATGGCCTCGTCCAGAACGTTGAGGATTTGAAACTCGTGAGCCGACCGGTCCTGGGTCATGGCGCCGCACCTCCCAAAATTTCGCTGTATTGCCCGTTGCCATTATAGTGAAGCCGCCGACTTTTTGTCATCCCGGACAATCAAAGTCTACCAGAATTTATCCCTTAGCCTTTCACTCCATGGCTATTGCTCATTGTTCACGTTAATTGTCTATTGAATCGCGGAAATCGGAAAAACGGCGTGGTACAGCGCGCCGCCGAGCAGATAAACCAGGTGCACGTTGTCGGCCGAGTCGATCGCCATGCGCATGTAAGCCCCGGCATCGTAATCGACGATATATTTCACCCATTCGCCGTTCGCCCGGACCGCGAACTTGGCGGCCCAAGCCGATTGGTCGTAGTAAGCGATATAGACCTCGCCGGCGGTATCGAGGACGAGGGAGGAATAACTCTGCGCTTGCGCCGCGCACTCGACGATCTCGATCTCCCAGGCGTCGCTCTGATTCGTCGCATAACACAAACGTGATTGGGAATAATCGTAAAAGCTGAGGTGCGCCTTTTCATCCGCGTCCAGCGCCAATGCCGGCGAAACAGGCCAAGGCGATGGAACGGCCGCGGTCACTTTCTCACTGACCCAGGCGCCTGTGGCCGTCGAAGCATAATGCAACGTATCATCCTCGGCATAGTAAACGAGGTGCATCACGCCTGAGGGGCCGATTTTAAAGGCCAAATGTGTCTGTGCGTCCTCGGCCGCCGGAGTCAGCGGAGAGTTATAGATTTCGATATCACCATAGGAATCTTTCGCCGCCCCCGCCCCGGATGGATGCCCGGAACTGTACGGCCCGGAGTAATGGGCGATGGCATACGTGCCGCCCGGCATCGCCGCGATTGCTGTTTCGCCGCACCCCTCCGTATCGACCTTCTGAGAGCCGACCGCCAGCGCATACTCGACCACCTCATACCTACTTTCTTTATAGCCGGTCTCAATTTGTTGAGCGATCTCCACTCCGTCGCCCACGGCCGCGATCGAACTGTAATTTCCGGGATAACACCAGTCGTAATCGAAGGGGCCGCGGATGTAGTATCCCGTGTAGAGCAGGTGGGAATCCCAGACGCCCCCGGTGTTGAAGGCGTAACGGAAATCCAACTCGCTTTTATAGCTGACGTGGACATTCTCCGCGGCGTCCAGGGTCATCGCCGGCTCGTCGCAATAGCCGCCCTGTGAGTCCACGAATGAAAAGACATATTCGCCCGCTTCGCTCGTTGCATAGCGCAGGCCGTCGCCGGCGGAACCATCGAACCCGTAAACCAGATGCGCCGCCCCGGCGGCATCAATGGCGACCGCGTTGGGCGAGCCGATGTAATCAAGCCCGCGCCATTCTTCGCTGTAATACATAGTGTCGGATTCCAACGCGCCGCCGAGCCAGCCTCCCTCCCGATACGTGTACAATTCTATGGCGTAGGTGATGCTGTCCACGTCGGAATAGTAATAACTGGCGGCCATGTACGGCGTCCCGTCCGGGGCCAGCGCGATGTCGTTGCTCGCCCCGATCGAGCGGTCATACGCCGCGGCAGTCATTGCATGCACGGCCCAGGCGCCGCTCGAATTTTCGGCGTAGTGCAACGTCCCGCCGTTCGCGTTGCGCACGTAATAGCAGACATGGGCCGTGCCCTCGGGCTGCACGGCGATGTGACAGCCGCCGCCCGATTCGGACAGGGTCTCTATAACCGTGGTCTCCCAAGCGCCGTTTTCGTTGGTGGCGACGCGGATTTCGCTGGGCGCGGTCTTGCGATAAATGATGTGGTCGTGGCCTTCGGTATCCACCGCCAAGGCGGCATCGATGCCCACCTCGCCGTCCGCATCGACCACCGTAATGTCCCATGCCTCCCCGTTCCACGCCGCATACTTCAAATCGGCGTTGGCCCAGTCGTAGTAGGCGATGTGCGGCCGGTTTTGCGGATCGAGGCCGATGGTCGCGTAATGGCCGAGCACGCCCGTCGCGTCCACCGTCTCGAAATTCCAGCTTCCGGAAGCGTTGATGCCGTACATCAGGTTGTACTTGCGCGCCTCCAGATAGGCGACATGACAAAAACCATTCGTGTCCACCGCCAGGCCGGCGTCGCGCGCGGCCTCGGCCACCAGCACCGCCGACCAAGCCTTCGCACCCGCAGGCAGGGTGTACAAAAACAACGTATGCCCGCGGCGGGCTAAGACGTACTTGGTGTCGTCTGGGCCGATGACGATTCGGGCAGCCGCAGAACCGGCGGACGGACCGTCGATAAATTCAACTTCGATGTCCAGCAGCTCCGTATCGTCATCCGGCGCGGTGTCGTCGTCGGCCGCATCGTCATCGGGAATTGTGTCGTCATCGGCAGAGTCGTCATCTGGAATTGTGTCGTCATCGACAGCATCGTCGTCAGGGGTGGTGTCATCATCGGCAGCGTCATCATCCACGGCATCGTCGTCAGGGACGGTGTCGTCATCGTCGGGCGTGGTGTCGTCATCCGGCGTCCCATCATCGTCGGCCGCATCATCATCGGGGGTGGTGTCATCGTCTATTGTGTCATCATCGATGCTGTCGTCGTCCGGATTGGCGTCGTCGTCAGGCGTCGAGTCGTCGTCGATGGCATCGTCGTCGGGAGGGGATTCGTCGTCGGACGCGTCATCATCGGAAACGGCATCACTATGGCAGGCCAATCCAAATCCGATCAGGCACAAGGCCGGCAATAACACGTAATAGAATTGCTTTTTCATAGATAATCCTCTTTAATGATTATTTTATGCAATATTTATGCCTGAAAAACAAGGCGAAACCGCGGCCTTTTCCGCCTCTAGCCGGGATTTTTTTATTTTTGGCGTTCCCAGGCGCTGAATATATTTCGTCGGCGCTGATTTATCAGCATAAAACGCGGTTTCCGGACCGATTCAAGAGCGCCGACAATCCGGCAGCGGCCGGTGATTGTGCTGCTTGCCAAGCTTGGAAAATCTGCTATGTTATTTCATTGGTATTTACAGGATTACTCTCGAACGGAGGGCTTTATGAAGAAACAATTATTGATCCTTCTATCCCTGTTAATGGTTTTGGCGTTGTCCACCTGCATGTGCCCGAGCAGCGGCGGCGGCGGCGATGATGATTATGACGGCTACGACGGCTATGACGGCGGTGATGACGATAATGACACCTACTACGACGACGATTTCGGCGATGACGACAACACCTACGACGACGATACCTACGATGACGACACCTATGACGACGACACCTACGACGACGACACCTACGACGACGACACCTACGACGATGACACCTATGACGACGACACGTACGACGACGACACGTACGATGACGACGAGGCGCCGGTATTGAGCGACGGCGGCTGGGACCCCACCACCACGATTCTGGGCGAGTTCGAAGGCTATGATGAGCCTTACTATTACAGCGCTCTATTTTGGAGCGTCTGTGACCTCGACAACGACCTGCTGGGCGGCCAGGTTTTCGTTTACGTATCCGGCACCACGGATCCGTTCCTAACTGGCGATCTGTATTGGGCCGACCTGAACAACCCGCCCGACAGCGATCTGGGCAACGCCGGCGACTGCGGCAGCCCGGTGCAAACCGGCATCAATATCCTGTTCGCTCCGCAGAGCAACCCGACCCAAGCGCCTCCGGGAACCTATTGCTGCGATATCGAAGCCTCCGACGACCTGGGCAACATTTCGAACCTGTTGACCAATTTGTGCGTGACGCACGATCCGTAATTAACGCGTGTAAACTCGCTTGATTGCCAAGGGGCGCTCTGCCATGCGCCCCTTTGTTTTTTGAACCGCTTGACCCCTTGAATTTTCTTGGCCTTCCCAGGCGCTGAATGTATTTCGTCGGCACGGATTTATGGGCATAAAACGCGGTTCACGGACCGATTCAAGATCGCCGATAATCCGGCCGCGGCCGGTGATTGTGCCGCTTGCCAAGCTTGGAAAAGCTGGTATGTTATTTCATCGGTATTTACAAGATTACTCTCAACCGGAGGGCTTTATGAAGAAACAACTATTGATCCTTCTATCCCTGTTAATGGTTTTGGCGTTGTCCACCTGCATGTGCCCGAGCAGCGGCGGCGGCGGCGAT
>Ga0315277_10004244_pt1 | contig 19201 bp, 19 predicted proteins | sample YL17G05_15_MG_FD_203695 | JGI IMG/M metagenome (GOLD analysis project Ga0315277, IMG submission 203695) | Sediment microbial communities from Yellowstone Lake, YNP, Wyoming, USA - YL17G05_15 | ecosystem: Environmental > Aquatic > Freshwater > Lake > Sediment | place: USA: Wyoming | collected...
TCCACTATTTTCCACTATCTGGGATTGTGGAAGCCCCCCCCCCCCCACACTTTAGGTTTAAAGAGGAATCGATAAGCCATGAATGACACAACAGGATTAAAAAGGAAGCGCGTTTCCGGCTGGCTTTCCATCAAGGGACCTGAGGACCTGGAGCGTGCCCTTGTACGGATGTTAAATAAGATTTTATCTTCAGATGATCCGCTTTTCCATGCCGGTCGGTTCGCGTCCCTGGCCAATTGCTGGATAAATGCAAAGCGGCTGGAGCTGGAAAGCGGTGAATGGCAGGAGATCAAGGCCCGCTTAGAAATTGTGGAGCAGGCCCAGGCTTTCAAGAATCCTCATGAGGCTAATGATTTCAAGAAAGGCATGCAAGAGCTCAAGGAGCTCATGAAGGAGATGGCATAACATGATTCCGAGTAAGAGAATAGGCAGGCTGGAGATCAAAAACGCGGATGCTATCCAAAGCATGGCTGCAGAGGAGCGAAAGAAGAAGCTTGAAGAATGGCGAGATAAGAACTGTAGCCGGATAGCTTGGGATCTATTCATTCTGCTGGAGGGTCCGAAGCTCGAGCATCCTGATGACTATAAAAATGATGATGAGGATGACAGTCCCTTTGCTGAGGATAACAAACTGTTCGTGAAATCCCATCTGGCCTATTTTGCCATGATCGAACGCGTCCTGAAATATGGTTTTGAGGAAGTAGATGAAATCTATAAGCTTAGAAAATCCGGTATGACAGCTGAGGAAATGGCCTTTGCTGTCTGCCTTGAAAATCTCTTTGATAGGTACGATACTGAAGACGGCTGGCTTTTGAGTAGGGGGATATGGGCTCAAGCCATTGCTTTAGGCCTCGGTTCTGCTTTCCATGACGGCAAAATGTCTAATGCTGAAATAGTGGAGAAGATCGATGAGCACCGGGGAGGACCGGAATGGCGGCAGATCTGCGGAACTAATGCCGATCAGGAAGAGATGGATAGCTCTTATGGGATCCCCTCTATTACAGAGATCCCACCACCTGGCCGGCCATGGATAGACCCGGAACATCCTCCCTGGAAGCGGGAATAGGGCCGGGGGTCAAGACCGATATCAATAGAGTGTGGTGAGAAATGCGCACTGAAAATGGCCCTAAAGCGCTTAGAATTGCACTAAAAAGGCCCGATGATGCACGCAGGCTTATCCGGCGCGTATTAGCACAGATCTTCTCTGAGAACGCCGAGGTGCAGAGCGCGGGCAAAGTTGCCAACCTTCTAACCGTCTGGTTAAAAGCGTGGGAAATAGATAAAATTAGTGATATAGAAAAGCGTGTTGAGATTTTGGAAACGAAGCTGGAGAAAAAATGAAAGCAGACACTCTTGATCGCAAAGTCAGGGCTTTGGAATCGAGATCGAGCGGTCGTTTGATTAATAGTTGGACTGCATATGCACTGTGGAATTACGACGGCCGAGATCCTGACGCCGTTTGGGACCCTGGCTTCAAGAAGAAAATTGAGGAATTAGCTGAAAAATCGGGCTGCTCGATTTGAGTGCAGTAAAGCAGAAGCGAAGACGAAGGATAAATGAAAGCCGCAATTGAAAAGAGAATTTGCCGCCTGGAGCGGGCAAGTGGCCACTGTCCACATTGCGAGGCGCTGGATGCCATGAGCGATAAAGAGCTGGATGAGTTGTTGGCCTTTTTGGATGGCAAAACAGCATTACTAAGTCCTGAGTTGAATGCAAAATTTCCGGGTGGGCTACTGCCCGCTTCAAGCCCAACATGCTCCCGGTGTCCAAAAGTGGCCGCTATGTCTGAGGAAGAGCTTGATGCTGAGTTGGCCAGGCTTAATGAGATCCTGCAGGATGTGATAAGACATGAAAGGGGAAAGACTATATCGAAGAGTGATGGCGCTAGAGGCCAGGCGGCCCGATGCGGATAGATCAGAGATCAGTACATTTCTTGCCAGGCTTACCGTTGAAGAGCTTCGCCGGCTCAGAGATATCTGTCTGAGAACCGATGAGTGGAAGAGAGAGCCGACCGAAGAAGAAGCCTGTTTCCTGGCTGAGCTGAGGACCAAATATGGGACTTGATAGCTTGAAGAGACGTATCAACGATCTTGAGCAGAAGCACAGCGAGCCTGTGGAATTTGTGCTCCGGTGGTCCGATCCTGATGAAGATCCGAGCAAAGACGGCCCGGACGTTATCCGGCTAAAATGGGCTGATGATCTTGAGAAGTGGTCTTAAGAAGCGTATTGCCGTGCTGGAAGAGACAATGAAGCCACGGCGGCGCGTGATATCAACGCTGGCCGATCTTGTTATGTGGGCGGCAGACCACGAAGACGATGATAAAGACGATGACGTTGAATTATCGCCAGAAATGGAGAAATTTGTTAACGAGACCTTAAAGCATATCGGGAACCTCTAAAATCTTATGTGGACTTTGCAGGAAGGACATCCTATCAGGGCACATAAGATATGTATAACTTGAGTATCTCCTCCCTCTAGCAGGCTTCCCTCCTAGCCAGGGCCTAAATTGCTTCTGGTTATGGATCAACGATAAATTATCATGGGCCTTAAAGATTCTGCATAATCTAAATTGATGTCCCAACTTTATAAAAAAACCAAAATTCAGCTGAACATTTTAATACGAGAATGAAGAGGTTATACCATGACTCCAGAGGAGGCTGCTCGTCAAGACATAGACCTGCTTCTGGAATCAGCGGGGTGGAGCGTCCAGGACTACAAGAGCCTAAACCTTGGCGCTGCGCTGGGCGTAGCGGTACGGGAGTTTCCTCTTGAATCAGGCTTTGCCGACTATCTTCTTTTCGTGGACAGGATGGCCGTTGGAGCCCTGGAAGCCAAGCCTGAGGGAACCACTCTAAGCGGAGTCGAAGACCAAACCCACAGCTACCTATCGGGCCTTCCCGATGATATCCCCCATGTGGCCAAACCGCTTCCTTTTGGATATGAGAGTACTGGATCTGAGACATTCTTTGTAGACCTTAGGGACCCTGAAGCACGATCACGCAGGGTCTTCGCTTTTCACAAGCCGGAGACAATTCAAGAATGGCTCAATGATGACGAGACATTGCGGGCAAGACTCCGTCAGTTGCCTACCTTGACGCAGGGCAACCTGAGGGAGTGCCAGCTTGAAGCCATCACCAACCTGGAAGAGTCTTTTGCCGATGCACGCCCAAGAGCATTGATCCAGATGGCTACCGGCAGCGGCAAGACTTATGCAGCTGTCAGCTCTATCTACCGGCTTATCAAGTTTGCCGGGGCGCGCAGAATACTCTTCCTGGTGGACCGGAGGACTTTGGGTGCACAGGCGCTGAACGAGTTCAAGCAGTACATTACGCCTGATGACGGCAGAAAGTTCACCGAACTGTACAACGTCCAGCAATTGACATCCAACACCTTAGACCCAGTGGCCCGGGTATGCATTTCTACCATCCAGCGGCTCTATTCCATCCTCAAGGGCGAGGAAGAGATAGACTCGGAGATAGAAGAGCGCTCCCTATTCGATGTGACTCCTGAGGAAAAGCCATTGGAGATATCCTACAATCCAGCTATCCCCATTGAAACCTTCGATTTCATTGTGAGCGACGAGTGCCACCGTTCCATCTACAATCTGTGGCGGCAGGTTCTGGAATACTTCGATGCCTTCCTAATTGGGATGACCGCGACCCCGAGCAAGCAGACGCTCGGATTCTTCAACCAGAACCTGGTGATGGAGTACAACCATGAGCGGGCCGTGGCCGACGGAGTCAATGTGCCATACGACGTATACAGGATTCAGACCGAGATAACCAAGCAGGGAAGCAAGGTAGAAGCAGGCTACTATATCGACAAGAGAGACAAGCTGACAAGGAAGATACGCTGGGAGCAGCTTGATGAAGACCTGGAGTATACTTCCACACAATTGGACCGGGATGTAGTGGCAGAAGACCAGATCCGTACAGTGCTGAGAACTTTCAAGGAGAAGATGCCGGAGATCTTCCCCAACCGCACAGAAGTCCCCAAGACGCTCATATTCGCCAAAGATGACTCCCACGCAGAGGACATTGTGCGCATAGCACGCGAGGAATTCGGCAAAGGCAACGAGTTCTGCAAGAAGATCACCTACCGGGCTGAAGAAAAGCCCGAGACGCTCATCGCCAGCTTCCGCAACTCCTACAACCCACGAATAGCCGTAACTGTAGATATGATTTCTACTGGGACAGATATCAGGCCGTTGGAATGCCTCTTCTTCATGCGGGATGTCAAATCCCGGGTCTACTTCGAGCAGATGAAGGGCAGAGGGACAAGAACCATCTCGTCCACCGATTTCAGGGCGGTCACTCCTGACGCAGCCCACAAGACTCATTTTGTCATCCTAGATGCCGTAGGTGTCTGTGAAAGGGACAAGACGGATAGCAGACCATTGGAACGCAATAGATACATCTCTTTGGACAAGCTGATGGCATCAGTGGCACTCGGAGTGCGTAGCAAAGATAATCTGACAACTTTAGCGGGAAGGTTAGCCCAGATGGATCGGGAGCTGACAGAAAAAGATAGGGAAGATCTCAAAGTTGTTTCAGGTCAGCCCATGAAGCAGATCGTTCACCAGCTACTGGATGCCGTAGATCCCGACAAGCAAGAGGAAAGGGCCAGGGAGATCTTCCGCACAAGTTCGCCTACCACTGAGCAAATGAGTGAAGCGGCAGAAGAGCTAGTAAAGATTGCATGTGGCCCCTTTGACAATCCCAAATTCAGAAATGCGCTGGTGGAAATCAACAAGAGGAACGAACAGATCATCGACATTGTGAGCAAGGACCGGCTTGTATTCGCGGGTCAGGATCGGAAAGCAAAAGAGGAAAGGGCCAAAGCACTCACGGAAAGCTTCCGGCAATTTATCGAAGAGAATAGCGACGAGCTGACTGCCCTACAGATCATATACAGCAAACCTTATGGGCAGCGACACCTAACCTACGAGCAGATCAAGGAGCTAGCCGAGGCAATTGAGCGTCCCCCCTACAACTTCGCGCCGGATATGCTTTGGGCGGCCTATGAGCAACTGGACAAATCAAAGGTAAAAGGAGCGGGCCCGCAGAAACTTTTGACAGACATCATATCACTGGTGCGGTACGCCATGAAGGAAAGCCCAGTGCTTGAGCCGTTCTCTGAGACCGTGAATGACCGATTCCAGCGTTGGCTGCTGGAGCACGAAAGGCACGGCCGGATATTTACGCCTGAGCAGAAAGAATGGTTAGAGATGATCAAGGACCACATCGCCACCAGCTTGAAGATCGAGATGGATGACCTGGAGCTGGCACCCTTCTATGAGCGAGGCGGCCCAGTGAAAGCCTACAGACTTTTTGGGCAGGATCTAGGGAATATCATGAATGAGCTGAATGAGGCATTGGCGGGATGATAGAGTCCTTGGAGCGTTTACATGAACTACCTGCAAGTTGGAGTTGGACTACTGTAGGCGAATTATATAATATTGTTGGAGGAGGCACACCTTCTACCAGTAGACCTGAATATTGGGAAGGAGAAATTCCTTGGATTTCAAGCGCGGATATCTTTGGATTAAAGGATATTAGGCCGCGCAGGTTTATCAATAATGAAGCGATTCAGGAATCGGCAACGAATCTTGTGCCTCAAGATAGTTTGCTTGTTGTAACGAGGGTAGGATTAGGGAAAGTTGCCTTGACCAAAACGAAAATATGTTTCAGTCAAGACCTGCAAGGTCTTATCGGTATTAGTTCTTTCGTGAATCCGATGTATGCTTTGTATTATCTATCGAGTGCTGTACAAATATTCAAACATATTTATAGAGGAACAACAATTGCTGGTGTGACTAAGAAACAACTTTCGGCCCTACCTTTTGCGCTTCCCCCTCTTCCCGAACAGCACCGCATTGTGGCCAAGATCGAGGAGCTTTTCAGCTACTTAGATGCCGGTTTAGAAGTACTCCAGAAAGCCAGAGTCCAGCTCAAACGCTACCGCCAGGCAGTACTTAAGGCGGCGGTGGAAGGCAAACTCACCGAGGAGTGGCGCAAGGCGCATCCCGATGTTGAGCCTGCTGAGACGCTGATTGGACGCATCCTCCGTTTGAAACAGGAGAAATTGGGCAAGAAATTCAGAGTTCCAAATGAGGTGGATACTGCGGTCTTGCCAAAGTTACCTGATTCTTGGTTTTGGGTGCGATTAGAATCATTAGCCGATTTGAAAGGTGGCATAACCAAAGATGCAAAACGCAAAGTACCTGATGGACGCAGAGTTCCTTACTTGCGTGTGGCAAATGTCCAGCGTGGATATCTCGATCTGGCTGAGATTAAGGAAATTGAGGCTTCTGAAGAGGTGATTTCAGAACTTCGACTGGAGCATGGAGACATCCTTTTTAATGAAGGAGGCGATCGAGATAAGTTGGGACGCGGCTGGATTTGGCAAAATGAAATACCTGAGTGTATTCATCAGAATCACGTGTTTAGAGCTAGATTATATTCAAACGAAGTGTCAAACAAATTTGTGTCTTGGTTCGGGAATACTCATGGTCAAAAATATTTCCTGGATGAGGGCAAGCAAACAACAAACCTCGCATCGGTCAACCTCACGAAATTAAGTGCATTTCCTGTTCCATTACCACCAAGAGAAGAGCAGAAAATAATTATTGAGAGAATTGAAGGTCTTCTCTCCCAATCCGATGGATCAAAGGAAATCATTGATCAAAGCCTCAAGTTTACCGATAGCCTCCGCCAGTCTATCCTCAAGCGAGCCTTCGAAGGCAAGCTGGTTCCGCAGAATCCTAGCTACGAACCAGCGTCCCTCCTCTTGGAGCGGATCAAAGCAGAGAAGGCAAAGCAGTTAACCGGGAAAGGACGAAAGAATAATCATCGTATCCGACAAATGAGGCTCATCGATGTCCAATGAATCCTCAACTATTGTCCAGCGGGTCTGGAACTACTGCCACGTCCTGAGGGACGATGGCGTGAGCTATGGCGACTACCTGGAGCAGCTCACATACCTTTTGTTCCTGAAGATGGCAGACGAGCAGACCCGGTCGCCCTTCAACAAGCCGACGATCATGCCGGAAGGTCTGGACTGGCAAAGCCTGCTCTCCAGAGACGGTGCCGAGCTGGATGATCATTACCGCCACATCCTAGAGTCTCTGGGCAAGGAACCTGGGATGCTGGGTGTGATCTTCCGCAAGTCCCAGAACAAGATCCAGGATCCGGCCAAACTCCGCCGCCTCGTGGAGATGATCAACGGCGAAACCTGGATCGGCATGGACATCGATGTCAAGGGCGAGATATATGAGGGTCTGCTGGAGAAGAATGCCGAGGACGTAAAGGGCGGTGCAGGTCAGTATTTCACGCCCAGATCCCTCTGCAAGGCCATGGTAGAGGTGGTTCGCCCCAAGCCAGGTGAGACGGTCTACGATCCGGCATGCGGGACCGGCGGTTTCCTCCTCGCCGCACACGACTATATCGAGAAGAATTATAGCCTTGACAAGGACCAGAAGCGGTTTCTGAAGTTTAAGACCTTCCGGGGAGAGGACATCGTGGACGGCGTGGTCAGGATATGCGCCATGAACCTCTACCTTCACGGCATCGGCGGTGAGGAAACGCCCATCAAATCCGGCGACTCCCTGATATCCGATCCCGGAGATCGCTACGACCTGGTCATAACCAATCCGCCCTTCGGAAAGAAGAGCAGCATCACTATATTCAATGGGACTGAGACTGGTGGCAGGGTAACTATTTCCTATACGCGCCAGGACTTCTGGGCTACGACATCCAACAAGCAGCTCAACTTCCTGCAGCACGTAAAGACCCTGGTCAAGATAAACGGCCGGGCTGCAATAGTGGTCCCTGACAATGTGCTCTTCGAGGGTGGTGCTGGCGAGACAGTGAGGCGAAGGCTCCTGCAGGAGTGTGACGTTCATACGCTGCTGAGGCTGCCCACAGGAGTATTCTATGCGCAGGGCGTGAAGGCCAACGTTCTATTCTTCGACCGGAAGCCTGCCCAGGAGACTCCCTGGACGGAGAAGCTCTGGATCTATGACCTAAGGACCAACCAACACTTTACCCTCAAGACCAATCCCCTGAAGTATGAGCATCTTCAGGACTTTATAAAGTGCTACAATCCAGAGAACAGGCACAAAAGAACGGAAACGGAGCGATTTAGGGCGTTCAGCTACGACGACCTGATGAAGCGGGACAAGGTTAGCCTGGATATCTTCTGGCTAAAGGATGAAAGCCTGGAGGACTCCGAGAACCTGCCTGCGCCTGAGGTCCTTGCAGCCGGGATCGTGGAGAATCTGGAGACCGCCCTAGAGCAGTTCAAGTCGATCTATGAGGAGCTAGGAAAGGAAGAGGCAAGAAGTCTTTCGGGATAGATCCCACTCATATGTTGGTTCTATGGCACCTTATAGATCTTTGGCAATAATGCCATAGAATTTGCTTCCATCCACAGACGAACGGTGGCGAGAAGAGAAAGGCACTATGGAGAGAAGCCCAGGAGCTGGAGAGGGAATCGCGAATCTTGAAAAAGATCTGGCGTATGAGCTCAAATGCCAAAACCAAGCAGGATAAGGCGAATAGGCTGAATACCGAAGCTAAGAGCCTGAAGAGAGACGACAGGCAGGACCTCTATCTATGGCAGATGGAGAAGATCAAAACCTCAAAGAAAGGATCCAAAAATACGCCTATTGGATGGCCACAGGGCGAGAAGGGGGCAGGACGCGCAACGTGCACCTAGGGAGCTGTAAGAAGATGGATGCTGTAGTGGCTCTGCAGAAGGCCAGGGAGATAAAGGCGGAGGCGTTGGGGCTGAAGGGGAAGGAGAGATAACCAAAGAACATTTTCGCCCCGGACGGCACACATTTTTGCCCTTGTTCGAGCTTGCCTCCAGTCTCGCCCTCTATGATACGATCCAAACAATTGCCATGCGATAGAGTCCTTTGGACATTGGTATCATTGAGCGGGAAAGCCGAGTGGATCGAGCTGCGCCTGCGGACGAGGCTGACTGCAGCAGAGCTGGACGCGGTCTTGAGCGAACTGGTAAAGGAGGACAAGATATCGATTATACCCAGGGGGACGCAAGGGCAAGATCAAGCCCTGATCCTGCTCAAGTCGGGATGAAATGCAAGACCTTTGAACCTGTCTTATGTGCCAGCTAGAATTTGAGCCTCTCGGAAGTCCACATAAGACACGTGTCTCACCTTCGCCCCACCCTCTCCATCCCCTAATATCCCCGATGCACTCCCATTCTACCTATGGAGAGAGAACTCCTGCCCGCCGTCTCCCTGCTCCCCGAGACGCTGAGCGTCCTCATCGCCCCGGAGGAGATGCTGGCCCGGGGCCTGAACGGCAACCCCCACCTGCAGCAGTACAGGACCCTCTTTATTGCCATCATCCGCTCGGGGATCTACTTGGCTCTGAAGCTCTTCGCTGTGCTGATCAAAAGAAGCAAGACAATTGCGCCAACAAAGGGGGCTATCACAAAGGCGACCAAGTCTGAGGATGGAGCAATGCGCATAATGCCATAATATCCTATGGCTGAGCCGATCAAACTGACCACGATATTTCCAATCAAACCTAAGCTGCGATCTTTCAATATTCGCCCGGCGAGAAGCGCGACAATTACTGCTGGTAATGCGATGAATATAAATAAAGTAAACACGATAAATACTATAAACATAATAAATACTAGAACAATATCAAGCATAGCGTTCCCAGTCAGGTCACCAAGGCCACCCTCTTGCCTCTTTGGTTGAGGGGCTATTCCCTCGTCGCTAGCATAAGCTGATTCAAGAAGCATTGCCAACAAAATGGCCGAAATCAGAATCACTCCCAGCTTCATCTTCCGATCCCTCATTTCTATTGCCTTCTTGCACCATTTGATATGTTTGTCTTGAACAATGCGAGGATAGCTTCTTCTTTCTTTCTCTGAGCCTCTCCTCCCGGGTATATCTGAATGGCGTTGTCATAGCATCTGATAGCTTCATTGTACTTGCTCTGGTTGAAGAGGACATTGCCCTTCTCAGTCCAGCGATATGCATAATCGCGCGGGCTCTCATAATATTTTTGATCAAGCTCGATCAGCTTATCGTAGCACTTCAGGAGTTCATCATAGTTGCCCTGTTTGTCAATAATATCGCATCTACTAGTCCAAGCCTCTTTATCATCCGGATCCAGCTCGATCACGGTATCGTAGCACTGCAGAGCTTCAGTGTATTTGCCTTGTTTGTATAGAAAGCTACCTCTCGCGGTCCAACTAGCTTCATCTTTTGGATTTAGCTCGACGGCTTGCTCATAGCATAACGACGCCTCATCAGTTCTGTTCAGGGCGAGCAATGCACCTCCTTTGAGAGACAAGACGTTTATGTGAGGATAAGCATCCGTAAAGGACTTGTTGAGTTTGATCACTTTATCGTAGCACTTTATAGCTTCCTCATAATGTCCCAAACTCCCGAGATCAATTCCTTTTTTATACCAGGCTTCTACACAAGAGGCGTTGAGAGCGATCGCTCTGTCGTAAGCACCGATCGCTCCTTCCAATGCACCCATGCTCTCAGCGACTGATCCTTCAGTTAGGGCATCTTCTGTGCTCGTCTCATGGTCAGGCACGGAAAATGTCAGTGTTCCTAGGAAGGAAAGGATGCCAAACATAAGGGTAGTCCATAGTATGTATAGAAGCAATATGCCAAAGACTGCGTATCCTACTCTGCGAACGATCTGACGATCGCTCTTAAGAAGAGGCAGCGAAGAGCCTAATTTTTCCGGAGTTATCAGGGTTAGTATACCTGCTAGAATCAAGAGAATTCCCGGGGCGATCCAGTTCAATACCCCCATGATGCGGGAGCTGCAGGCATAGCTCACCAGAAAGCCCAAAATGCCGCTCGCGAGCAGGAGTGCGGCTGATACCCTCAAATATCTGGTGTATATGAGCAGAGCGCCCAAAACTCCCATCGAGCCCAGTACGATGTACAAAAGCCCGCCGATCTCCGGAGAGAGAAGGCTCCCCCCAATCCATTCCCTCGGAATGTGCGACGATGCCGCCGAGATCACCGAGTAGAGAACAATACCTGATCCCATCAGAATTGCCGCTAGCCCTCCGAGTAGTCCCAGCAGCATCAATACAGTCTTCCCTACTTGTGTCATGGAGTACACCTGGCCATCCGGCCATTAACGGTAACGTTGCGATCCTACATGAGATCCTCTATCAGGCTTCTTTTATAATACTGTGATTCTTTTTTGTTGAGGTTGAAGTATTTGCGGGCGAGAGATGGCCGGAAGACTTCGACACGGACTCGAACGCTTGAATGGACTCATTGAACTTCCCCAGGAAGCAAACCCGTCCGCATGAAACGCTCGAAGTCCTCTTCAGGGGGCGATGGGGGAGGACACTCTGAAATCCTTATTTGGCCATGTCCTTCACCTCGAAATCCAGGGGCTGTAATAGCAACTGAAACTGTGTATGTGTCCGCGGAGCTATAATGGTGTTTCACTACTGCACCATCTTTTGAGTCATCGTATGTTGCCTTGCCACCATCACCAAAAGACCATTCGAATTTGCCTTTTGCAGGGGTTGCACATGTAGTTACAAAATAACAGTCGTTCCTCTCTCCTTCGCACGCGCTACAGACATTTGCACCCGAGAGTTCCTGAACGGGACAGCTCGTGACATTTACAGCTTCAAGCCCAACATCTACAGCTTCAATCCCAATCACAGTCTCGCTCTCAGCCGATCCGCCGCTCCATGAGGCTCTGACCCTGATGGTGTAATCGCCTTCTTGGGCGAACTTGTGGATCACTTCCTCGCCCTTTTCCGTGCCGCCGTCACCAAAGGACCATTCGTACACGGCATCATCAGGGATGCCGCTCTTAATCACAGAGAAGAAGTACGGGGTCTCGGGAGCCCCCTTCTCTTTTTGCAAGATGAAGGGCTTTTGGATCTCTACAGATGGGGGCACGATCTCGATGTCCGTCTCGTTTTCGGCGGAGCCGCCAGACCATGTGGCTTGGACGCCAACGGCATAGTCGCCTTCAGACTCGAACTTATGTGTCACGCTCTCTCCGTCAGCCGTTTCGCCATCCCCGAAGTCCCACTCATACTCAGCGTCGCTGGGGATATCGCTCTTTATCACAGAGAAGCGATATTCCGTTTCGGGAACGCCTTTCTCACTCTCTGAGAAGGGCCTTTGGATCTCAAGAGTGGGGATGCTAAGGTTGGCATTGAGCTTCAGATTCAGCCATGAGCCATAGGGATTGATGGCGAGGACATACAATCCATCCCACGGGGATATCTCAACTTCGGCACTTTTCTCATCCTTTGCGTCGATGGTTGTCACATAAGCTTCTGTTGCAGAAGTGCGCTTGAAGCCCTCGAGCTTATAGATCCTCACCCATTCGAAGCCCGAGCCCGACGTCCCGATCCCGATAAAAGGGTTCTCTTGATCCATCTCGACTACATCGCTGCTGCTTGAATCAAAAGATACATTCAAGATTACGGAATTTCCTACCTCAGGGGAAACGCTTAATTCCCAGACCTTTGCGGTATAATCCGGGTCCAGCTTGACCTCCCAGACATCTTTTTTCTTTGAGCTGCTGAGTTCGGTCTTCTTATTCAAGGCCCCATCTGGAACGGTGTCACTATCAGGTATTGGGCTGTTCTGATCGAAGAGGTAGAACTCTGCGAATTGAAGATATTTTTCTCTTAGGCCCTCCGTTAGCTCAATGCCGACAATAGGTGTCTTCTTGCTCCTTAGGAATTTATCTAGAGGATCGAGAGCATCCTGGATATCTCTCCATGAGGGGCTTGCAGTATACTCCCACATCTCCTTGAAGTTCACTCCCGCATGACTGACCAGGAAGTCAACGAAAGCGCTTGTCTGGTACTGGTGGTAGTAGAACTTATCCTTTTCATTGTCCGAAAAATAATCCAACGGAGCCTCTAAGTAATAGGGCTTAAGAGAACTGACGGCAAAACTCTGTACTCCGTCATCGTGAGGCCAAGCAACTTTCGCTGCTGCATAGTCTGCGGTCGCCTCTATCCACCACTTACGGCCAATGCCTAGGCTTGTCCCCCAGCCCATAGAAATCGCATTTAAATACTGGTTCTGGATGACGTGGAAGAGCTCGTGTGCGACATTGTGCTTGAATTCAGATGGACGCCAAAATTCTAGTGGGGCCGGGAAGATTATAACACTCTCAATATCGCAGAACTTTGTGTCTGGATCGACGCTTTCTGGATCTATGAAGACATCGAATTTCCCTGTGGGCATTTGGAACTTCTTTGAAGCATATGCATCCCATGACTTACTAAAATAGTCCATTATCACATCGCGGAGAGTAACCTCCTTGCCTTTTGCCGCTGCACCCAGATAATCCTCAACGCTATATTCCCTTGAAACATGTGGAAATTCGCAGGGGGGATTACTCGTAGCATAAATCCAGAACCGTATCTCGCAGCTTCCTGAGGCACTATTTTTATCGAGGAATTTTGGTTTCATGCCCTTCTGGAAGCCATACCATAACGACCAGATGCTAAGGTGTTTTGTCTTGGCGACGACAAGGTTGCTGGACTCGTCCACCTCAAACTCCGCCCTCTCCCACATTCGCCTGGTCTCGTTCCACGAGGTTACTATCAGTTGGTCTAGAGGCGATACGCCTTCAGTTATGGAGGCGGGATCGTAAGCCATCTCGATGGTGACATTCTCGACGAAGGTATGAATATCCCCCAGAGAGATCTCATATTGATCGCCGCTTTTGAGGAAGGGAATCTCCTTGCCTGGCAGGCCATCAACCTTCGCGATGGTAAGGGTCTGGGGCTCTTTGAGCAGCCCTCCGGGGAGTGTCACCTTCACCGTATCCTGATAGGAGACTGTCTGGGGTTGGTCCGAGGGATTGATGGTCTGGGACAAAGGCTCATGACGGATGATGACGGGCTCGGGAATCTCCGTGACCTCGCCTGGCTCTATGGTGATCACTTCTCTTGTACCTGGCTGTTCCACCACCGATGGCTGCTTCTTAGCCAGCGCCGCCTCCGCAGTGCGCTTGTTGGATATGGCCTCCTCGTTTTTGGGATCTATCCCAAGGGCTTGGTCAAAGGCTTTAATCGCATCCTCATATTTGCCTTGCTTACTCAGGACAACCCCTTTGTTGTTCAGCGGATACGCATCCGTTGGGTCCAGCTCGATGGCCTTGTCATAGGCTTTGATAGCATCTCCATAGCTGCCCTTTCTCTGCAGAGAATCGCCTTTGTTGCACCAGGCGTAGGCGAACTTTGGATTTAGCCCGATGGCGTTATCATACGCCGCAATTGCATCGTCATACTTCCCCTGCTTATTCAGAACGACACCCTTGTCATACCAGACGTCCGCCAGCTGTGAGTCAAGCTGAAGGGCATTGTCGTAGGCTTGGAGGGCTTCATCGTACTTGCCCTGGCCTAGGAATGCGCTGCCTTCAGAAATCCAATCCCGGGCGGTCTTCCCTTCTGGCAGCGCGGTATCGGTGTAGGAGCCCTCTTCAGGTTGAGAGATCAAGCTGAACTTCTCAGTTGCGATCAGCCGGCCGTCGATAAGGATCTCCACGTGCCAATCTCCAGGCATTCTCTCGGCATCCTGGCCCGTGATGAATATCCAGCATGATGCCCAATCCCATTCCAGGTAGTAAGTGCCCTTGCTCAAGGGATCGATGGTCCTAGTGCTGGAATAGTAGAGCTCTCTATTGGGGGAGTACCAGTTCCAATCTACCTTATGAGCGCCATTGACAGGCCCGATCTTAATTGAAGAATACGCAGAAGCATCCTGGGTGGAGAAGGTATCGGTTCTGCCTAAAGGCTCTTTTTTTTCATTAAGCCCTTTGCACATGGTGTGATCCATTAGCTGAGGGCTATCCTGCGCCACTGCAAATCCAGAGCCCAGGAAGATTAAACAGACTAGCAAGACCGATGCCACACAGGCTCTCATCGGAACATGGAACTGGTCTCCCCTCTTCATTATATCTCCTCTTATGTCATTAAGTTTATAAAAATCGTCCCTAGTATATGCACCTTGATAATAATCTTCACCATTTATACATTATCTTTAACTATTTGAGAATTTCGAAAAGCATCAGGATGCCACAGGGCCTGTCTTATGTGCCATCTCAGATTTGTGCCCCCCCAGAAGTCCACGTAGGAAAAGTTCTCACCTTCGCCCCGCCCTTTCCATCCCCTAATATCCCCCAATCCCTCCACTCTACTCATGGAAATCGAACTCCTGCCCGCCGTCTCCCTGCTCCCCGAGACGCTGAGCGTCCCTATCGCCCCCGAGGAGATGCTGGCCCGGGCCCTGAACGGCAACCCCCACCTCCAGCAATTCAGGATCCTCTTTATCACCGGCATTCGCTCGGGCGTCCTCAGCCGGCTGGACCGCAGCTCCATGGAGCTGATAGTGAGAAGGGCCTTCACCTCCGTCCAGCTCAGGACCATCCTGGAGGAGAACCACCGCTCTTTCCGGATAGTGGAGCATCGGGCGCAAGAAAGGGCCAGGGATATGGCGGGCCACGTTGCCCAGGCCATGAAGCAGGCCTCGAGGGAGGCGACCATCCTCCTGTACGCCCCCGTATTGGACCGGCACCTGAAAGCGATGGCCGAGCTCGCCGACCGGGTCTTCTGCTTCTAGGATATGCAGGGAGCGGGACCGAGCCGCAGCAAAAGGATCTCGGGGGAGATGGCAAGCCAGACCACCTGGGAGGGCTCCTATGACCACTCAATTAGTTCTATAACATTGCCAAAAAGCTTAAGTAAAATGTTGTAGAACTATCTCCTATGCACAAAACGGTCGCCGGCGAGAAAAGGAAAGCCCTGCAGAAAGAGGCCCAGAGACTGAAGCAAGAGGGCAAGCTGGCTGAGAAGGTAGCCCGAACTCGTCCCGGCTTGCTCGCTGAGGCAGCTATAATATTGGCGATGGCTGAGAATGCATTGCTTGATGCTCAGAACTTGAAGGACTCGGCCAGGCTGGAGGATCTGCACATCTGGGAGATGAAAAAGGAGAAGGATACGAAAAAGGGAGTAAAGACTTACAGCTACTGGATGGCCTCATGGAGAGAGGGCGGCAGGGTGCGACATGTCTACCTAGGAAGCTGCCGTAAGATAAGCCAAGAGGTGGCCCTGCAGAAGGCCAGGGGGATAAAGGCGGAGGCATTGGGGCTGAAGGAGAGATAATCAAGGAGTATTTCAGCATTTTTATATATCTTGGGCCATGGTACCCACTCGAATGCCGATGCCGCCTTCGCCAAGGCCAAGGAGCTGGGCTACACAGGCTGAACACAACCACATTCTACTCAAGTCGAGGATGAAAGGCGAAACCCTGGCAAAGGGCAGTAAATGGGTTCCTAGGAGCCTGCCAGGGTCTTCGTGTCCCATGCGATGCACAGGAAGATATCTTCTTTGCTGCGCCGGATCAAAACAGCATTATGGGTTATGTGGGCCTTTTCTTCTATTAACCGCACGAGAAAAAAAATCATTATTGTATAACGAGTAAAAAAAACGACCCACATACTTCATATGTTTCACCGATATTGATCAGAGGGAATCCTTCTCGGTCCAGCATCCGCACAACCTCTGAGTCTTGATCTCAGAGATGGGCAGGTGGACAATTTTATCCCGCCACTATTGGACACTTTTAGACCGCCATTGACAATACCTAAATATGTGGGAGGTCAGCGTTGAGCCTCCCAAGAACCCATGAAGCCTCCTCTCTGACATAGCTCTCGTTATCCTCTAGAACCGGTTTTAGGGCGTCGATAGCTCTTGCATCCTTGAGCTCTCCGAGAGACCATGCAGCATATGCTCGGACATTGGAATTGGAATCTGCAAGTGCCTGAATCAGGGGGTCTATCGCTCGATCATCATTGATGATACCAAGAGCCCATGCAGCTTCTTCTCTGACATCGCTTTCATTATCCTTAAGAGCTTGGATCAATGGCTCTACAGATGGTTCTCCAATTTTTCCAAGAGCTTCTGCAGCTCGATCTCTCACTTCGATTTCATTATCTTTTAGAGCCCTAATCAATGGATCCACTGCTCGGGGATCTTTGATCTCTCCGAGGGATTTTCCGGCAAAAGATCGGACATAAAAAGTATTATCATCGAGAGCAAGGATCAATGGCTCTACCGCTTTGGTGTCGTTTAGCTTGCCAAGAGCCCATGCAGCCTCCCCTCTGACACTGCTTTCATTATCCTTTAAAGCCTGGACAAGAGAATCTACTGCTCTTGCATCCTTGAGCATTCCGAGAGCCTCTGCCGCATCTCCTCGGACGGCGCTGCTATTGTCCTTTAGGGCATGAATCAAAGCATCTAGGGCTCTTGTGTCATTGAGCTTTCCAAGAGCTTTTACAGTCTCCCATCTAACGCTGCTACTATTATCTTTGAGAACCTGGATCAGTGGATCCACTGCTTGATCATCTTTGATCTCCCCTAGTGCCCATGCAGCATTAATCCGGACGCTTCTCCACCAATCCTTGAGAGATAATATTAGAGAATCTATTGCTCGATCATCTTTGATCTCCCCTAGTGCCCATGCAGCATTCCTTCGGACGTAAGGATCGGAATCATTGAGAGACCAGATTAATGGAGGTACCGCCTGTCGATTTTTGATCATTCCTAGAGCCCACGCAGCGTTAATTCGTACATCGGCGATGGTGTCATTTAGGGCAAAGATCAGAGGGTCTACCGCTCTCGTATCATTGATTAATCCCAAGGAGGCTGCGGCCTCGTATCGTACAGAACTTACGGAATCATTTAGGGCAAAGATCAGAGAATCTACTGCTCTCGTATCATTAACGATGCCTAGAGCCCGGGCTGCCCCTTTTCTTGCCATACTATCGTTATCCTTAAGCGACTGAAGCAATAGTTCTACACCTCGGGGATCTCCGATCTTCTTGAGAGCTTCAGCAGACTTCTTTTGTGCGTCATTGTCGGTATGCTCCACTGCGTTATACTCCTTTATCACCAGGACTAAGGGATCAACTGCTCTAGTGTCCTTGAGATTCCCGAGCGCATCTGCAATAGAAGCTTGATCCTGAAAATTGCTGTGTTTTAGAGCCTGGATCAGAGGATCTACAGCTCTAGTGTCCTTTATGAAGCCTAAAGCCTCTGCAGCCTTACGTCGAACTTCGAAATGGCTATCATTCAGGGATATGATCAGAGGGTCAATCGCTCTGGTGTCGTTGAGCTCGCCAAGGCCAATTGCAGCATTAACTCGGACTTTGTCATATGTGTCCTTAAGAGCAAAGATCAGGGGATACACTGCCTTTTTATCCCTTAGATTTCCTAGAGCAATTGCAGCTCTCTCTCTGACAGAGATAGAGGTATCATTTAGAGCCACGATTAGAGAGTCTAACGACCTAGTATCATTTATCTCATACAAAGCTGTTGCAGCCCTATATCGGACTTCACTATCGTTGTCCTTAAGGGCAAAGTTCAGGGGATCTACTGCCTTTTTATCCCTTAGATTTCCCAGGGCAATTGCAGCACTCTTTCTGACATCGCTAGAGGTGTCATTTAGAGCCCGGATCAGAGGATCTAATGCTTTCTTGTCTCTTAGATTTCCTAGAGCAATTGCAGCATTCTTTCTGACATCCATATAGGTGTCATTTAGAGCGAAGATCAGTGAGTCTAATGCTTTCTCGTCTCTTAGATTTCCTAGAGCAATTGCAGCATTCTTTCTGACATCGCTATTGGCATCATTTAGAGCAAAGATCATGGGATAAACTGCCCTGGTATCATTGATTATTATTAACGCTTCTTCTGCATAGATTCGAACTTCGCTATCTGTATCATTTAAAGTTGAGATTAGTGAATCTACTGCAATTTTATCTCTTAGATTTCCTAGGGCAATTGCAGCACTCTTTCTGACGTCACTATCAGTATCATTTAGAGCAAAGATCAGAGGGGCTAACGCTCTCGTATCATTGATTAATCCCAAGGAGGCTGCGGCCTCGTATCGGACAGAACTTTCGGTATCATTTAGAGCAGAGATTAGCGAATCTACTGCCTTTTTATCTCTAAGATATCCCAGAGCCTCTGCAACACTCACTCTAACATCAACACAGGTATCATTTAAAGCTAGGAGTAAAGGATCTATATTGTATTGCTCACCATACCAAAAAGAGTTTGCCGAGTAAATATTCTCTAAGACACCTACTGCACTTTGCCGAATGAGGCAATCTTCGTCCTTTAGAGCCCTGACCA
>Ga0315277_10004245_pt1 | contig 19199 bp, 19 predicted proteins | sample YL17G05_15_MG_FD_203695 | JGI IMG/M metagenome (GOLD analysis project Ga0315277, IMG submission 203695) | Sediment microbial communities from Yellowstone Lake, YNP, Wyoming, USA - YL17G05_15 | ecosystem: Environmental > Aquatic > Freshwater > Lake > Sediment | place: USA: Wyoming | collected...
GACTGTAACGGTTCTTATGGTGTTGATAACCAGCGCGTCATTCAGCCTGGGCGTTTCATTTACAGCTATTCCCATCAACGCTATGCTTATAGACCACAAGATAGCGGTTACCAACGCGGCCAAGAGACCTCTAAATAGGAACCTGCTCTGCCCTTCGCCATCGCTGTTTCCTTTTCCATAGCTCAAGAGCCAAATACCTGAAAAGATGATCAATGCTCCAAGGACGCGAAAAAGCGTGAGCTTCTCACCTATCAGAAGCGCCGCCCACAGTATATTGAATAACGGATAGGTGCAGGTTATAGGGACTGCGCGGGAGACGCCCATCAGCTTCAGACTCACCATGTAAAGCGTGTCGCCCAAACCTAGTCCGATTATTCCACTGACGCCTGCGAGGACAACGACGTCGAGACTGAGGCTGCCCAAGCCTCCGGACCACGCAACAATACCCAGAAGGATTAGCAAAAATGGGCTTGTGCATGCCAGCCGAACAATGTTTGCAGAAATTGGTTTTTCCCGCTGCAAGGCTTTTCCGTAGAGCATGGCTGAGACCGTCCAGCTTACGGCGGAGCCTAGGGCTGCTAGTTCCCCAATCATCTTTCCACGCAGGATTACCCGAGCAGTCTTGTTTAAAGCTGTTAAGTATCTAACGCTGAACAGCATAAAAACGGTGTGAAAAAAAAATGCAGATCAACGTGCACTGGGGGTCTGAAGTTGCGAGGAAATTCCCAGAATTGTAGCGCGCACTTGTTTTTTGGCTGAAAGAATATTAACCCTCAACAATTCAGGAAAGACGCAGAGGTGATGCCGTGCCAGTAGTAATCGTTGAGATGTGGCAGGGAAGAACAGAGGATCAGAAGTCTAAGCTCATCAAAGGTATCACTAAAGCGTTTGAGGATATCGGCGTTCCAGGTGATCGGTTGCACATCATAATTCATGACGTGCCAAAATGCAACTGGGGCACGTGTGGAGAACCAGCATCCAAGATGAATCCATAAAGCACAAAAGGACTCGATCGCGAAAAGGATTCGCATTTGTCTAAATCAGACGTTTGAATGGATAAGAAAAGGTTTTTAGCCTAACGGGATAGTAGAGACCGGTGCCTAAGCATGGCATATCGCCTTAAGATGGAGCTCGCATCTGAGAAAAAGAAATCTAACATCGTTTTAGCCTTGGATTTTCCTTTTGAAAAACCTGAAAACCGTTCAGGTCTTTTCGCCAAGGCCAGTCAGGTCTTGGATGCGGTTCATCCGTATCTTTGCGCTGTGAAGTTTAATCACCATCTGGTTCTCCCGTTGGGCGTGTTTGACAGCGTCGAGAGACTCGTTGAGAAAGCCCATGAAAACGGGTTGATGGCTATCATGGACTGCAAGGCGAACGATATCGGTTCCACGAACCAGGTTATAGCTGAATATTACTATGCTGCGGGCTTTGACGCGTTGATCGCCAACCCCTTCATAGGTTGGGAAGAAGGGTTGAAGCCTATCTTCGACGTTGCTCGCAGGCAACAGCGCGGTGTAATTCTGCTTGTCTACATGAGTCACAAGGCTGCTTACGAAGGCTATGGGCAGACAGTAGTCAACGCTGAAACAGGCAGGCCGATGCTTCAGTACATTTCATTCGCACAAAAAGCTTTGAAACTGGACGCTGACGGCGTGGTCGTTGGCGCAACATACCCAGAAAAAATAAGGGAAGTTCACGACGTGCTACGCGAGAAGATCCCAATATACTCGCCCGGAATAGGCGTTCAGGGGGGAGCAGTTCAGAAGGCTTTGGACGCTGGAAGCTGCTACCTCATTGTGGGGCGAGAAATAATGCTGTCGCAGAGCCCAGTGGACGCAGCGAAAAAGGTTAGGGATCTTGCTAGACCTGCTGCACGGTGCCGCAGAGGGGTGCGCCTCTAGCTGCCTGCTTTTGAGCGAGTATAGTGTAGCCTTTGACCCAATTCTTGTGGTAGTAGCTTGTGAAAACGTCTTCTTCGAAACTGATAATGCTGAAACCCTTCAAAAGACTACGAATCTCTTGACGAGTAAAGTGATGGCCGAAATGAAGAATCATGCCACTTTCATCTCTCACTGTGACCGTGCCCAGGTCACCCGTGACTTTGGCGTCATCTCTGTATCTCTTCCTGTAGACAGGGTTTTCCCAAGTTCGTCCGAATTCCTCGACGAAGACATAGCCCGATGGTCTAAGGACTCTGTCAACCTCGTTCATTATCCTTGGCCTCCCACTCTTAGGAACCAGAGTAAGAACGCCCAACATCGTGACTGCGTCAAAAGAGCAGTCTGAAAAGCACAAATCTCGGGCGTCATTGACAACAAGGCTCATTCCTTGACGGATTTTCCGCTTCTTCACTTCTTCCAAAGCTAGTCTGACTTGTACCCGGTCCAAGTCGACACCAACGACTTCAAGACCGTGCTCATGCAAGAAGAAGCAGGCTCTTCCATAACCGCAGCCGATTTCAAGGACAATCTTTGAGGGCTTGCCTTGGATGAAACTGATGAGCTTCGCGGGCAAAGGAATAGTGTACGGCTTCCTTTCACCGCACGCTTTCATCTTCCCCGTCTTTCCCAAAGCTCTTTCTTCAGCATGTCCCTGACTGAGGATCTGATTGCTGAGCTTCGACTCGGATACATGTTGGCTCTTACGAGCTCGTCTAAACCTTCCAAATAAGCTTCAGGTAACAAGACTGTGACAAGCTTCATCTCCAGATTTCCCCGTACGCATCAAGTATATGACATGCTGCAAATATAAAATTTAACCTGCTCTTTCTCAATTCTGCCTGAACGGAATTCGGATCAGAGGAGTGGGGGGACTGCAACACAGCGCGCGCTTGTCCATGCGACCTTCAACTAGAAAAACTGGCCAGTTAGTAGGGCGCTGATTAGTCATTTCGTCTTCGGATATCTGAAGACGAAGCGTAAATTCTGCTGAAAAGCGGAATCTGGAGATTTTGAGAGGTTCAGATTATTCCACGCGGCATACTGGAATCCGGTCCTTGATGCTGCTGCATGGCCAGGAGTACGTGTTTCTGACAGTTTAGGCTAGGCTAGGCTTTTTATGCAAAGTTTCTCTGAGTCAGCTACGCTCGCTACACATGCTACACTTCCAGTGCACAGCTCATCTATTGCTGCTTCTGGATCCAAGTTAAACTCCGATTCCTATACGGAAAAAAGGTGGCAAAAATGCAACTTCTCGTTGAAGGCCCACAGTTTCCTTGCGTTATTCGCCAGAAAAGGGGAATTTAGGGGGTAAGCACGTGGATAGAACCGAGATCGGTGCCCCCAGATTCACCGGGCGCGCTCGAGGAACTTGTGAATCACATGATACAAGTCTTGGGTTGTTGCGAGGAAAACGCGCATTTCTTCTTATAGAACAATTTTCTAGTTAGACTTATCTGCAGCCTCACGTCTAGTTTTTGTGGGCAAATTAGAGGAGGATGACCAGAGAGGAGAAGCATTGGCATTCGCGAACTACTTTTCTCTTCCGCACCCGGCAGGGTGGGATTGCCTTAGTGATAACTATTTTGATATCGCCCTCTCGATCAAAGCGCGCGGGATGAAAAGCGTACGTTACGCGTGCGTTAACGGGCCGAGAAAAGAAGAGGAGGGAACTTTTTGTCAATGATTTTTCTAGGCGCGTTGTGTTCGGTCATAGACGTATGTTCTAGACTATTCTTCTATAAGGCTTAAATGCGGAAGTACATCAATAGAACAAGCTATCAGGTGTCGGTGTTTTCCAATTGTTTGAGAAAGGAGAATGGCACTATCCGCCTGTGCTCGTGATAGTCGCTGCTTTGAATGAGGAGGAAGGCATCGGACCTACGATCGCCGATCTTAGGCGGTATTTGGGTAACCCTTGGGTTCTTGTTGTGGATGGAAAAAGCTGTGATGGGACTGCAGAAATCGCGAGGGAGATGGGTGCTGAAGTTATATGCCAGGAAGGCAAGGGTAAGGGAGACGCGATAGCCACCGCAGTTAAACACATTAACGCTGGCCCTGACTACGTGGTTTTCACTGATGCGGATTACACGTACCCGGCAGAGTATCTCCCAAGAATGGTTCGGCTGCTGGAAGAAGAATCGCAGGTCGGAATGGTTGCGGGAAACAGGTTCAACCAACGCTTAGATGCAAGGTCTCTGCATAACCTTCTGTATTTTGGAAACCGACTTCTAGCTTTCACGCACAATTTGTTCAACGGAGTCGGCATGAGTGATCCACTGACTGGTTTGAGGGTTGTGCGTGCAGAGATACTTAGGAACTGGAAGCCGAGATCAAAGAGCTTCGATGTGGAAGTTGAATTGAATCATCACGTTGAACGGAAAGGCTACGGCATAGCCGAGATACCCATAGTATACAGGCCACGCTTGGGTGAGAAGAAGCTCAAGATAGCGCATGGCGCCACGATACTGAGAAGAATCTTATCCGAAGCAGTGTACTAGATATGCGCTTCGAAAGTGAAGATGTGCATCATGAGAGTGTTCTTTCTAGTCTTTGCAAGGGACGAAGAGCGCGTTGATGAGAAGATTCACGAGCTAGAATCTTTACACTTTCCATACGTTGTTATATGCGGCAAGGATCTGGGCCATCCGAATGTCGTGTACAGAAAATGCAGGGGCAAATATGACGCGATAAACTTCGGTTTCGAATTTGTCCCAAAAGACACGGAAATCGTGGTTCTCAATGACGTGGACACGAAGATAAGCAATTTTGAGGCTGCACTTCGTTTATTCACTTCTTATGACATTGACTTGGTTTTTGCAAGGGTTTCAGCTGTTGATGGCCCCCAACAGGTTTTTCTTCCACTGCTCAGGCGCCTGAGAAACATAATGTCTGTAGCAGCCAGCGGCGACTTGATGCTTTTGAGATACGATGCTTTGAAGACTGCTCTTCCAATAAAGCCATGCAAAGCTGAAGACAGCTATCTGCTATTCAGGCTGTTGGCCCAAAAAGGCAAGGCCGTTGACTGCGACGAGTGCTACGTCATAGCTGAAAAGACCATGACGGCACGGGAAGAGGCTCAGTACAAAGCAAGAACAGTTTCAGGAATATATCGAGCCTTGGCTTTGGCCAATCCGCCCGCGCGAATCAAACTTTTCTACATTGTTCTGCCCTTCATTTCGCCTGTCCTACTAGTGACAGGAAAGAAAGGCATTTCTTGGTTCAAAGGAATAATGATGGGCTTGACCGAGTATTTGCGCGGAGATGTCTCAGGATATTGGCAGCCAGTCACCGCATAACAGAGATGTCAGCCTGTTGCGGTTTGTACACATTTCCAAGCTCTGCTAAGTACCCGGATAATAGCAGGGGAGGCAGATAGAGATGCCCCGATTTAGTGTTATTTCGATCGCAAAGACCGAAAAAGAACTGGAGCATCTGCGCAGATCGTTAGCAAACCAGACTTTTCGGGATTTCGAATTCATAGTTTCGACTGGTGGAACCATACCTGAGGCTTGGAACAATGCGATTTCAAAGGCGACTGGGGACTTCATAGTTCTAATCGAGTCTGATGCTGTCCCTCTGAGCAATAAGTGGCTAGAGGAAATTTCAAGAGTTGCTGAGAAGGGTGTCGTGTACAAGGGTTTGGAGATTAATCCAACAGACTTGGATCTTTGTAACCTCGTGTGTGATTCTTCTATTCTGAAAGCTGAAAGATTCGATGTGAGCTTCCATATTTGCGAGGACACTGAACTGTTTGCTCGTTTGAGAAGTAAGGGTGTGAGGATAGAACAGATAAACGATTTTCCTGTGATTCATGCTCCTTCGCACACTTGGGAGAAGACCCTGTCACGATCTCTCATAAAAGGCGTGTATTGGGCGAAGATATTCTACTTACATGGTCGAGAAAACGTGGATGATGTCAACACGAGAAACTTCCAGAGGAACCGGATAAACCCCGTAAGTGAAAGAGTAAGAATAATCACCGAGAACGCTTTGCTTCTCTTTGGGGAGTTTTTGGGATTGTTCTGCTGCCTGCCAATTTTGATAAGACGGCGCATGAATAGAAAAAAAGATCCTGCAGAGATGCTTTAGATAATATGCAGACGTATTCAGAAGTCCCGAAGCTTGTCACAAAGGTGGCTTACCCTTTTTTCACTCCACCACCGTTCAAAGATGGTGGGTCGAATGAATTCTTAAGGGCTGCAATTCACTTTGCAGTGAAGAACAAGATATTCACATTATTCTACGAAGGCTGTCAAAAATCTGGGATTCGTCTTCCAGAAGAAGCCGATTCTAGATTGAACGAGTACGAAAGGCGAAGAAAAGCCCAGCTAGAAACGATAGAATTCCTGCTCGACGAGTGCTCGCGAAACGGAATAGACGTTTTGTTCATGAAAACTTTCAAACCTTTTGATTATGTCCCTGACGATGTTGATTTGTTGCTTCGGCACAAAGCCGATTTCAAGACTGTTCAGAAAGCATTAAGAAGCAAGAATTTCAGTTTGCTAAAGGTTGGAACACCGGAAATTGTTATGCGCAAGACCTTTGACGGAACATTCGTGGATGTGGACATTCATCTGTCGATGGCTGTTGGACACCTGATCCTTTTTGATTTGGAGAAAATCTGGCCAAAGTTGATCTACAAGACGCTTAAAAGTGGGCACAACGTGCCAGTATTGCCCGAATATTTCGAGACAGTAAGAGAGTCCGCCTATTCATTACTTAAAGATTTCAAGATCTCTGTTCCAGCCCTGTATTCTGCCGCCCATGTTTTTTTGAACAATCAGCTTGAGGACGTGTGGAGACTGGCTGAAGAAGAGAATTTTTGTTTACACGTCTATCTTTTCCTGAGCACTGCAAGCTATCTGATTCACGACCTGTTCAGTTTTCAGGAGGAAATCAATTTGCCACGTCCAAAAGACAAATTGACCGAGTCATCATCAAGAATCATCAGGGCGGAACTCTCCAAAGGATACAATGTACCCTTTTCTTATCCCATGTCAATCATAGGAGTTGCCTATCTTTCAAGAGTTTGGTCAGAGACTCGGAGAAACAAAGACTTCAAAACATTGCTTCAATTTATCCGACAGCCTTCCTCCAAGGGAATTGACCTTCTGTTGGACTACTTCAGAAGCCATCCTTCAATAGCTTAGCACCATTAAACGGCTTTGCTTTCTCCTCGTTTGGTCTTGTGAAACACTGAATGGTTACCTATGCGATACAAACTCGTGTATTTCTTTGGTCCCGACGGAACCGGAAAGACGACGCAGGCAGAACTGGTCTCTTTTTATCTGAGACGCAAAGGTGTTCGTGCCTTGCGTGCGACGGTGAAGCAGCATCATACTCTATCGTATGTGCTACTCAGGCTGCTCCGTTCGGACAAGAATGACTATTTGCTGACAAACTACTTTGGATTCGATGCCGCAATAAATACGCGAATCAGAATGCCGTGGAAACTGTTGGAACTAGTCAGCGTCATGCCTGCAATAGCCTACAGAGTTCTGCTGCCGACATTGATGGGCTTTACAGTAGTCCTTGACAGGTACGTGATTGACACTTTGGTGGTGCTCTCCTATTTTCTCCACGATCAAGGGCTATTGTTTGGATACACTGCAAGACTGCTGATAAGGCTGATTCCTAAGAAGGCCCTGCTGATCCACCTCGACGCAGACACAGGAAGAATATTGTCAAGAAAAAAAGATGAACCGTTGACCGAGGAAATTGTGAACTACTACAGATCAGCGTATAGAAGCATAGTCTTGGCCTTCGGCCTCTCTGTCACAACTATTGATACGACAAACAGCTCCATCGAAAACATTCAAAAAATCATTCGTGATTTGATAGAGGCGTGAATCGCTTCAATGAAAGTGCTCATGTTTTCTGAACTGTTTTACCCGCATGGGGGCGGAGCGGAACTTGCAACTTGGCTTTACGCCGAACTGCTGGCCCAAAACGGATTCGAAGTTACCGTCATCACTCGACAGTTTCCAAACGAGCCTTCTTCAGAGCTTCTCCATGAAAAAGTAAAGGTGTACCGATATCCTCTGCGTTTTGTTAATGGCAGCCGATACGTTACGTTCATGAATGCAAACGTAGTCGCAAGCAGGTCTGTCAACAAAATCATATCAGATTCTGACTTGGTATACATTCCAGGAGGGTGGTATAGCGCGATACCCTTTGCGAAGGCACACAAGAAAACCGTCGTTGTTCATGTACACAACCATTTTCTAGCGTGTCCAACCTCACTAATGTACAACTTTGCCAAGCGGAGAATAGGCAGTTCCACTGGTAAATCCTTCATGCTTCACGAAATGATACAGAAACAAAGAAGAGGCACGGGTTTATTCATCTCCTGCTTCTTTAACGAAGTTTTTGGCAGACATCTCAGTAGGCTACCTGCATCCGCAGACGCGCTCGTCTTCGTAAGCAAGGCGCAAATGAAAATGGCGTCGACGCACTATCCTTGGATTAAGGGGAAAAGCCACATGATCTACAATCCGATCCCTCAGACTTCCCTGATAAAATCCGAAAGTGTCGGAATCGGATATCTTGGGGGCAAAAACTACCTCAAAGGCTATTTTTCTCTGATTAAGGCAATAACCCAACTTCGCCCTAAATCAAAAACGCAACTGCACATGACAATGACCTCTCAGTTGACCAAGAAAAAGATTCTGAAAAACGGCGTCGAATTGTATTCTTACCCGAGGCTGACCACTGAAGAAGTATTGAAACTTATGAGAAACCTGTCCGCTATTGTCGTCCCGTCGTTGTGCCCGGAGCCTTTGCCATACGCATTGATAGAAGCCATGCTGTGGGGGAAAATTGTCGTCGCTTCAAATGTTGGCGGAATCCCCGAGATCATTGATGGTGCAGAGCCAGGCGCAAAACTCGTAAATCCCGAAGCCACACATGAACTTGTGGAGGCCCTCTCCTCTGTACTGGAATTTGACTCAGAAGACAATCAAAAACTCGGAAGCAAGAATAGAGAACTAATCCTTCGCAAATTCACTAACGACACGGCCATCAAATCTTTCATCAAAGTTCTAGACAGTGTAGACTGACATGCACGTTGGGCGCTCGCTTGTCCCGAAATTGGTCTTAATTCTTGTTATCTAATTTGGAGGCTGATTTGTTTTTTTGGGTTTTTTTGTTTCTTGGAGTAGCCTCTTTTTCTAAACTTGTAATGAGTCGAGGCGGTTGAACAACAGAAGCTGAGCAAAAGTACGGTTCAGCATATTAGCCCACGACGAAAACACGATTACAAATCAATCCATCACCGTCCCCTCCACAAAAACCAGAATTTAGATCACTTTTGGCTGTTTTAGGGAAAGCCAGCGTGCCAGTGGACGTTTTCAACAGATGCTAAGCGATGTAGATTCACAACCAGTGGAAGAGCGACAAGCATGAGACTCTTCGATCTGAAAACGCCAAGCACATGTGCTTGGATCACAGACGAAGGAATCATACTGGCACAATATGATGGCAGATCTCCGAGAGGATCGGGCAAACTAGTTCTGCGTCTTGTGGATTTGGATAATGAAAAACGGCAATTGAAACGGTCGCAGAAGCTAACAAAGTTTGAAGGTAAAAACTTCTCCCTGCTCAAAATGATAGGGTCCAAATGGTACGTGGGAATTGACGATAGCCTTCTGACAAGCGATGACCTTGGATCTTGGACAACTGTGTTGCGAGGGATGGGCAGCAACAATGTTTTTTGGCATATAGTCGAAGCCGATGCAAGAACGCTTTTTGTTCAAGAATATGGCCCAGACTGTTCGGGACTTTACCGTTCATCAGATGGAGGAAATAGTTGGGTGAAGCTGGTCACGTCTCGAGAAATTGACAAGAGAGCTAGACATTTTCACAGTGTGGCCTATGATAGACATCGGTGTTTTCTTATAGCGACTTTAGGCGATAGTAATCCGTCAAAAATCATCGTCTCCCAAGACTATGGAGACAGTTGGAAAGTAATCTACAGGGGGACCTATCAATGCCTGCCAATCGAGACATCGGAGAAATTCGTGGTTTTTGGGATGGACAGCGGCGTGAGCAAAGGCCTGTTGACGTGGCAACCTGCTAAAAATAGATGACATGCAATACACTTGAGGCTAAAAAATGAAACAGGGATCAAAGATGTTCTTCAGGCATCAGATCTGAAAAGGTTGAGAAATGGACTTTGGATCATGACAACTGGTGGCGGTTCAATTATGGTTTCGAAGACTCTGAACACTTGGGATCTGTGCAAAACTGGGTGCAGTTCTGGATTTGAATTTCTCCCAATAAGCAATGAGGAAGACGGTCTTACAGCACTTTCTATGAGAGAAACGACGATACTGATTGACTCAAATACGGATGATGCTGAAAACCATTACATACAAGTTGTTGAATACCCACGGCATTTCGCAATGCTGAAAGATTTCGGTTATGTCTTGAAACACTCGTGGGGAAAATCGCGCATGCAAAAAACTTCCTGACAGGATCTGTGAGATTTGTTGGAGAAACAGCCGAGGCTCGTAGTTTTCGTAGGGACCGTAGGTTCTGGCAAATCAACTCAGATGGAACTCGTTGCATATAAACTGCGCAGAAAGGGCTTCAAGACCAAGGTCTCTACCCTAAAAACAAACCATCTACTGTCGCATCTGCTCACAATTGCTGTTCAGCGCATTCTGGTAAACAGTGAAAGAAACCCGTTCACAATTGGAGTATTAATCGAACGCAAGCCGCTCGTCCTGAAAAAACTGTTCAGACTGTGGCTTGTTCTTGACGCTTTCAGCATTTCTGTAAAATTCATTTGGGATGTCGCACTACCTTTAAGAAGTGGTCGGATCGTACTTGTCGAAGAGTATCTGCCAGCAATTATCACCGATTACGCTTACATCAGCAAGGCAGTAGGATTGTCGCCAAACGTTACGATTGGAGTGATAAGATTCTTGTCTAGGATTCTCAGTTCACCTGGGTTCATGGAAATTGTTTTTCTGGATGCGAGTCAAATCGTTTTGCAAGAAAGATGGAAACTCAGAGGCAGCCCACGTGAAAAGGCTGAATACCTGCAGATTCAACAGACTCTGCTTCTTCTTTGCTCTGAAAAGCTCTCCGATCACAGATTATTACGTGTAGATACAACTACCCAGTCTGTCACTGAGACCAATGAATATGTCTTAACTCACCTTGGTCTGTCAGGAATTAGTGCACGCTAAGAATCGCATGATCAGCAAGAAGAAGGGATTGGAAGCAGAAGCTCGGACCTGCTTAAATGCACCGACTGAATGTGGGCTACGTAAATCGTCAATGCTGATTATCCTCTGACAAAACCAAACTATCTGAACGGCGGAGAAAGAAGGACGTAGACATCTGTTCCTTAGGTGCATCTTCCAGTGACTTCCGAATCCATTCTATGTCAAAAGTGCAGTCTTGGCGCTTCGTTTCAACGACAACTGACGGTGTGATATCCATTTAACAAAACTGGTCATATCTCAATTCGCACTATACAGAGATTTAGCAAAGGCGAAAATATCAAGTCATCCACAAGAATACTAGAGAGAGCCAGTTCAAAATGATAGGCATTCCTAGCTATACGGTTCTTCTTCTGCTATTTTCATCAGCAGTAGCCATTCTTGTCTTACTGCTGTTCTTGAAAGCAGGTCCACGCAATCCAACCATACCCAGATTTGCAGTCTCAAAACTCATATTGATCTCCGCATTGCTGCTGATTATTGGACCAAGCGTCTTTTATTCTCTTCAACATTTTGGAACGTTTTTTGACCCTGATTGCAAAGCGTACATCGCTGATTCGAATGTGCTATCCCTTAAAGGCCACATACCCGACCCAAAAGCGCTTGCCGAAGACCCCTACTACGCTCAATTTCCAATTTTCACGTTAATATTGAACACTCTAGCGCAGACTACAGGAATGTCCTCGACAATGTCGCTGTATGTCCTCAACGCGATGATACAAATCCTGTTCTGGTTGGGCGCTTGGTGCCTCCTGAATGTGATTGAAATTAACCGTGGAAAAATGACTTATGTCTCTATTTCGTTGATTGTCGTAGCATACGCAAACGTGTATCTCTATGGGTATTTTGGGGCTGCCTTACCGCAAACTTTAGGCATTTCTTTTCTTCTGTTGCTCCTTTTGTGCTCATTGAAAACCACAACGACAAGTTACGTATTTCTGTTCATATTGCTGTCTGTTGTGGGAATCGTGCACATTGGAGTTGCTCCTTTCCTTTTTGTCGTAATGTTATGTATATATTTACGATTCGCCTGGGGCAAAAGCGATGCGCAGGTTGAAACAGTGTCTCCCCGTCGTATTTCAGCAAGCTCAGTGAGCGTTGTTTTTCCAGTATTTATCCTTGCATTTTATGTTGCTTTTACTGCGGCCCTCAACTCAGCTGCGAGCTACTCAAAGATAATTGCTGAATTCATCTTCACTCTACAGAAAAAGGTCATCGGAGGCACTGCTGTTGTTTCCCCAGGATACTCTCGGGGTCTCCTAGCTCCTCTCAACGCGTTGGCTCCGTCCTTCATAATAGGTTCAAATCTGGCCTTGATAGGATGGCATGTATATGCAAATATCCGGAAGCAAAAAGACTCGTTAGGTCGACCGTATTTTGCCATTTCACTAGTTTCTATCGCGGCAATTGCAATTGGCTCCCTACGGCAACGTTTCGACGTAATCGGAGGTTATGGTAGTATTTCGCGTTACTTTGCCCTCCCGGGATTTGCATTAGGCACAATTGGAACACTTGTTGTGCTCAACACAGCAGTGTTTCCAATGATTTTGGACAAGTCATCCAATCGCGCAATCAGGGTATTTTTGCTAGTGCTTTTGATATTGGTCATTGTTGGCGGTATTCTGGACCCTCTCGCCTTTAGGTCTTCCGTGACGTAGAGGTAGAGCTCATAGACAGACTCAATCTCTGCAGATCGCATGTATGGTGCAGGCCATTTGAATTTCTGTTTGCACATTCTAGAAAAACTATTCCAGCACACGAACAGATCTGAAACAAATACGCGCTATCCTTTCCTAAGGATCAGCGAGCGAACACGGGTATGTCTTAGCACTAATCACATCAGAAACTTTCGGACCGTTAGAATATTATAGAACTGATTGATCCAAAAATGCCAAGTACTGGCTTTTGGGTCGTAGATGAAGGAATGCTCGTAATGTATTCTAGGAGCTTTCCTCAGGGGGAGAAAATCGTCCGCAAATCGTGTCTGTTGTTTAAATACTTGAATGACAAAGCGCACCTAGTTGACATATGTGACGACATCATTGAAGCTGCAAAATGGCTGAAGTTAAGAGTTTCGAGGCACGTTTCCGCAAGAGGCTCGGCAAATATTCGTGCAGTTTTTCTCATTGACTAAGGAAGAAGCATGTTTTTCGTCACTGGCTCGGTCCGTCGTGGGGCGCAGAGTGGATTTGTTGGTTTGAAGGGTCCATAGATGTACCAAGTTTGTGATAATCTGAAGGCGCTGAAGATTTTGACAGTGTCTTGTAAGTATTGTTCGGCGTCGTTCGCTCGACCGTCTAGACTGTTTGTTCCGCGCGCGGGAAGATATTCTGCGCGCTAGTATTCGTTATTGTTGAACGGAGACTATGCCACTTTGATAGACAAGAGAAAAACTAAGGAGACATACGACAAAGAAGTCAGAATCTATGATAGTAGTCGTGCCACCTTCGAAAAAGGTCGTTTCGCAGCACGGGAAAGAGGATTATTACGTCAAAATATACGTCAAAATATACCTGATGAAGGCAGGATTTTGGTTGTTGCATGCGGTACTGGTCGGCATCATGCGTTTCTGCATAACGAATTTGGTTGCGAATGTATTGGTGTCGATCTTTCAACAGAGATGCTGAAAGTAGCGAGATTGAAAGAAAGACGTACTGAACTTGTGTGTGCTGACGCTGAAAATCTGCCCTTTCGTAACGAAGTGTTCGATGCTGTCATTTGCAGCAGAGCTTTGTACCTTTTTGGGAGTAAGCTTACTTTTTTGAAAGAAGCGTATTCATCTCTGAAAGGGAGAGGAAAGCTAATGGTAAGTACAATATCAAGGGGTCCATTGATTATCCGGCTGTGCATCATTGTTGGATTACTCGAGCCTGATCCTGCCAAATTCCCTTATGATTCAAAAGATCTAAAATGCATGCTTAGCAGTGTTGGGTTAGATGGTATACAAACAAGATGCGTGGTTTTCTTTGCAGATGGACCAAACGGAATAGCGCCCGCGCGCGCAAATGGAATCTTGAGTTTTCTTCCCAAGTCCGCCTTGAATCTAGTTCGCTTTATTGAAGAGCACTTAAGCGATGGCAGGTGGGTCATGGGAATCGGACAAAAACCTTGCAAATAGCATGGAAATAGTTAGCGCGCGCGAAAATTCTGTGCACAGTGAGAGATCTATAATCAATTCTCGCGCTTGATTGAATCACGGTCGAAGCATGTTTCCCGTTACTAACTTGGTCCATTGTGGGGTGCAGAGTGGATTTGTGGGCTTGAACGGTCCATAGATATACCAGGTTTGCGATAATCTGTAATCGGTGAATATTCTCATAGTGTCTTGTAGATATTTGTCGGCGTTGGTCGCTCTGCTGTCTAGGATGTTTGTTCCCCATTCACCTATTATGATTGGGATGTCAATTTTTATTGGGTCATACCAGAATGTTTCAAAGTAGTTTCTGAGGTTGGCAGCGTTCCCATCATAGCCGAAATGGCTACCGTAAAAGTGGTCGTCGAGCGCAATGTTTGGCTGGTGCATCTGTGGGACCTCGTATGATATTCGTCTGTTTTGTGTGTTCGACCATACGGTGAAGGGACCTTCTATGACAAGAATATGTCCCATGTCTACCGTTCGAATTCCACTAATCACTTTACCATAGAAGGTGTACGCTGAATCGACCAGTTGTGCCATTGTGTATCCATCTATGTCTGCGCCCGTGCCATAGTTTACGACTGGCGGCTCGTTCATCACACTGAACAAAAGGTTAGGTTCGTCAGCATACCTCTTGGCAACTGTCTTCCACATCATGATGTATCTATCTTGCATTGAGGGATTATCAGTTGTTGCGCTAGTCCCATTGGGTGCTTTTCCCAGCCAAAAATCGATCACGCTTTTTTCAAATCCACTATAGTCCGGAGAGTATGCCGAGACCATCCATTCAGGAAGACCCCAACCGTCAGAGAAAAAGTGCGAAGACCAGTCGTGCTGCATCATCTCCAGTATCACATAGAGTCCGTATTTCTCCGCCCATGAAACAAGCTTATCGATCAACGATAAATAGCCTTCATCGTAAACGCCTGGCTGTGGCTCTATCCATTGCCACGATACAAGCAGTCTTATAGCATTGAAGCCAGGTGACTTAGCTCGAGCAAAATCCTCCTCTTGGTAAACATCATCTGGTTTAGTGTACCCCGCCTTAGCAAGCCGTGCAGCGTTGTAATCTACTCCTTCAAAGTTTACGCCCTGCAATGTAACAGTTTTTCCCTCCTCATTAACAAAAAACTTGCCTTCGCAATGTAACCATTCCATTCCAGACGGGTCACTGACATCTGTAGTCGAGACAGCAGTGTGTGAGACCTCAATGGATGATAGACATAGCGATACTAGAAATGCCAAGATAATCAATAAAATTCGCGTCTTGAGAAAAGTGTGGCGTGGGCAGCTTCTCATTCTTTGGTCGCCTAGATCCAAGAAAGGCATCTAATATCGTAAGATTTAATAAAGCACGCCTTTTAATAAACATTACGAGCCAAACATTCACCTTCAGAAAGAAACCCCGCTTGCGATATTCTATGGGACTGGAAGCTCAAGCTATCTGGCAGAGGTTCATAATCTCACGGTATCCAGCATTGCGTAATTCAAGAATTGAGACGTATTAACCGCTAAGCGTCGGAGAATCAGCTTGTGAGCGTGTGTGTTTTCGCATGAGTGCTCGGTACAATTGGCCCTTCTTGGGCAAGATCAACGTGTCAATCGTGTTGAGGGTGGCCACTGTCATCGCTGTTCTACTTGCCTTCTATTCTAAGGACTTTGCGATAATTTTCGCTGATGCCATTCAAAGCGAGGCAACCAACTACGTGTTTGCTATTCCTCCTATACTGGCTTATCTCGTCTATCGCAAGGGAAAGATGCTCAGGGCAGCAATAACCATAGAGCCTCTTGCACAAACTTTAGGCGCAAGGTTCTTGCCCACTGTAAGCGGCTCGTTACTCTGTGCATCGGCAATAGTGTTCTATTGGTACAGCGCGTATACGTTTACGACACTTCAGTATCACGTCTTGACGCTTCCGTTTTTCGCGGCAGGCTTGATTCTGGTTTTGTTCAACCCTCAGACTCTGAGACAAGCAGCTTTTCCCATAGCCTTCCTCTTATTCTTGGTTCCTCTGCCCTCAGGCTTTCTCTACAGCCTCGGGTCAAACCTTTCAACAATCGGTTCTTCTGCAGCTAATGCAGTAATGAATGCAATCGGAATAAAATCGACAATTATATCTGAGTACGGAACTCCGACCATACTTATAACTAGAGCCGAAGGTTCATTGGTTGGATTTACGCTGGACACTGCCTGTTCAGGAATATACTCTCTCGTAGGTTTCCTGATCTTTGCCTTCCTGACAGCTTTCATAGTCCGCGACAAGACTTGGAAGAAAGCAACAATATTTCTCGTAGGGCTTCCCCTCATCTACTCGCTAAACATCGTCCGCATCGTAATCATCCTCTTAATAGGCTATCAGTTTGGGCAACAACTTGCATTGCAAGCATTTCACCTCTTAGGAGGCGTGGTGCTAATAGTAGTGGGGACGCTACTGCTTCTAGTTGTCACGGAGAAGCTGTTCAAAGCAAACATTTTTACCAGGCAACCTGTCCAACCCTGCCCTAAGTGTGGCCAAACTGCAAGCAAGAACGAGCACTACTGCTTCCACTGTGGAAAACTGCTGAAATATCCCACACCAGTCCTTCGAAGAAGCGATGTTGCAAAAATATTGACGCTGATTCTTGTAATCGTACTTCTGCTGTCGATCCAAGCGCCCGTTTTAGCCCTGACAGAAGGTCCTGCAGAGGTCCTAATCCAATCTCCAACGGGACAACAGGGAAACATTCAGATCCTACCGCAAATTCAAGGATACACTCTGAGCTTCTCGCACCGCGACAAAAACTTCGAAGAAACAGCAGGAATAGACGCGGCATTGGAATACGTGTACGAGCCCCTAAATCAGACGCAGAAAACAGTATCAGTGTCAGTCGAAATCGCGCAGACGCTTTCATCCTTGCATTCTTGGGTGTGGTGTTTGGTCGGAATTCCAGAAAGGCATGGCTGGCAGCCCTACGTGAAACAGTTGGACCTCCGAGACATTAACATTCTGAAGAATCCCCCCAATAGTCGCAGAATACTTTGCTTTCCAAGACCAGAATTATAACCAGAGCCAGCTAGTTCTATACTGGTATGAACAATCAGTCTTGAGCGTAAATGGCACCGCTGAACAAAAATACGTTGAGATAAGCCTGATCACATTCCCAACAACGACCAAAGACATACTAGCGTCAGAAGACGAGCTTCTACCTTTCGCGCAGGCAATTGCAGACTACTGGCAACCCCTCAAAACTTGGACACCAATAGCCCTGACGCTCTCCCAGAATGGCTTATCATTCACGATGGTGACCGCAGCATTACTATTTGCCACCGTAATCATCAACATTTATGAAAAAAGGAGAGGCAGGAACGCAAAAACGCGAGCTTATCAAAAACTCTCGAAGACAGACCAACAATTAATGGATGCAATCCAGAAAACAGAAAAACCCACGTTGACGAGCATCGGCTCAACCTATGAAAGCATTACGCATGGAAAAGCTAACCCAGAAACTCTGTACCAAGAACTGGAAAGGGCTGAACGAGCAGGCTTGATCAGCAGAGAGATAATCAGCCAACAAGACGAGCCTATGCAAGTTTGGAAAACAAGGTTCGACAGTCTACAGCGTCGGCAATAGAACTATCCTTCACAAGGCTTATAAATTAAAATAAGGCTACTACCTAACGAGGAGAAAAGATGATTAAAGTACGGGTAGCACTGCTTTTAATAGGCATCTTCGCCCTGTCAACCGTAATCGGCTTAGCGCACGCAACAGTACCAAGAGCAACCGTTGCTACTCTGGACATCAGAGACAGTACTGGAGCAGAAAGAGTGGAATTTAACTTCGGCGAGACTGTTTACTTCAACTGGACAGCGAATGGACAAGTGGACATCAACGTGTATTTTGATAATGGAACACTGAGCCAAAGCTGGCTCTCCCAACCAAACACTGGACAAGTATCATATCTGCCTCCAGAGCCTGGCTACTACTATGTGGAATGCACAGGCGCGCGCCCAAGAGTCCTAGCCGTAGGAACATTCTTGGTAATACCAGACGTTCCATTCGGCCCAATCCTATCAATCGTTGCATCCCTCGCAGCATTCGGCATAATAATGACAAGAAGACGCCCACGCTAAAAAGTCCAGTTCCCACAGAGTAGACTCTCCCCGCACCAGCAGGGCTCTTGATTGCTTCTGGCGCACCGTTTTTCACTCAAATGCAAATCTTTTCCAAAATCTTCTTCAAAGTCCAGATTATGTGGAGCATAGTGAAGTCTCGGAAAAAGAGGCAGGAGCATATTATTATACTGAATATGATTATAGAGCGCGCGCTGGAAGAGTGTAACTATTGACCGACGCAACCAGTCTAGGATGGCCAAAATTGACTACTGCCCTGACAATTGGAATAACTTCATCCGCACTGCTGATCCTCGGATCAGTCTGCTTGATTGCCTCGGCCTTTAACGGTTCATACATGTTGTCCTTCATAGGCTTAGGCCTCGCTTTCTGGGGGGCACTCCTGCTATTTCTCATGCCCAGCAAATACGTTAAGCTTGAAATGCTAACAGCCACGTCTGCTTCATCGCTCGCAAACATTGAGAGAATACTGAACAATACTGAACCCAAAGCAAAAGGAGTATACCTTCCCCCGAAACTGCTGCGAGACTACGAATCCAGCCTCGTCTTCGTCCCAGTCAAAGAGAGCGAACAGTTGCCTAAACGAGAAGAAATCTCCGAAGACAGGTTGCAGTCCAAAACCCTGAAAACCCTCTTCCTCACACCTCCAGGCCTGAGCCTGTCAAAACTTCTCGAAAAACACCTTGGAAAATCGTTCACAGAAACCAACGTTGGCGAACTGCAACAACTGCTTCCTAAACTGTTTGAAGAATTGGAAATAACCAAGAACACGGTTCTTCGG
>Ga0315277_10004248_pt1 | contig 19196 bp, 15 predicted proteins | sample YL17G05_15_MG_FD_203695 | JGI IMG/M metagenome (GOLD analysis project Ga0315277, IMG submission 203695) | Sediment microbial communities from Yellowstone Lake, YNP, Wyoming, USA - YL17G05_15 | ecosystem: Environmental > Aquatic > Freshwater > Lake > Sediment | place: USA: Wyoming | collected...
CTGGCGCATCTGGAGATGGACGCCATGGCCAAAGCCCAGGATGTCGCCGCCAAGCTGAAGGCGGCGGTCGATCAAGCTCCGAACAAGAAGCTAGTCTGGTATCATCACTATCTGACCGGGATGATCGATCTGGAAAAGAAGAATTATGCCGCGGCGATCGGACTATTTAAGCAGGGACAGCCGTTGTTGAACGCGGACGCCGGAGAACACCTCCTGTTTGCCGCTGCTTTGGGAAACGCCTATTATCAATCCGGTGACCTCGGCAGCGCCCTCCGGGAGTATGAAAAAATCATTTCTCTGGGTGTCGACAGGCTGGATTACGGCGATATCTACGCCCGAGGCTATTATTGGCTCGGGAAGATCACCGAGCAGCAGGGGAATAAATCCGAGGCAGCGGAACATTACCGGAAATTCCTCGACCTCTGGAAAAACGCCGACCCCGGCCGGCCCGAGGTCGCGGACGCCAAGAAGCGCCTGGCGGCCCTTACCAGCCCGGGCCAGTAAAGAAATCCCTCTCCCTTCCCCCTCTCCTCCATCCTCTCCCGCCAGGGGATAGGAGATTTTAAAATTCCGGGGGAATTGACTTCAATTGATCCCTCTCCTTCGATGGGAGAGGGTTGGGGAGAGGGTGTTTTCCCAGCTTTGCTATCTTGATAAAAACCGGCTGTCTGATATAATGAATATTCCTTTATAAAGAAGGGTTTACATGCCTATCTATGAATATGAATGCACCCAATGCGGGTGCCGCACCGAGGTCGTCCAAAAGGTCAACGCCCCTCGCCTCAGCAAGTGCAAGAAATGCGGCGGCGCGCTCAAGAAGCTGGTCTCTTCGTCCTCCATTCAGTTCAAGGGAAGCGGCTGGTACATCACCGATTACGCCAAAAAGACATCCCCCTCGGAAGATGCCAAGGCGAAAGATAAGGCACCGACCAAGGAGCCCTGCACCCCGGACAGTCCTTCCGACTCCAAGCCCAAGAGCGATAAGAAGCCTTCGGCTAGCGCAAAAGACTAGCCGGACTCCTCGGACCCCCGGACCATTTCCTCTTATTGCGTGCCTCTGTCCATTACTGAAATCCCCCTCCTCCCGACCTCCTCCCACCAGGGGAGGAGGACATCTGACGTGTGCATCTGATCCCTCCCCCCTAGCGTGGGGGAGGATAAAGGAGAGGGGGAAATTCTCTGTAACATCTCATTCTTGCTGGGATGGGTTGACGAATCCATCCCCGAGCCTATTTTGACAACGTCTCTTGGCCGAGCATACAATGAAGGCGATGAAGATTCTTATCCGTGTCCCCAACTGGATCGGCGACTCCGTCCTCGCCCAGCCGGCGATCGAGACGATCGCCGCGAACTTCCCCGAAGCCGAGCTGTGGCTGAGCGCCGCGGAATGGGTCAAGGAAATCTTCTCTGCCGATGGGAGGATCGCGGGTATCGTGCCCCTTCCACCCGGGAACGACATCCGGAGTTTCAGGGCGGCCGCCCGAAAGCTCAAGGCCCAGGGTTTTGACATCGGGATCCTGCTCACCAATTCCTTTGGGTCGGGGCTTCTTTTCTTCCTCGCCGGGATCCCTCAGAGATGGGGATATGCCAGCGACGGCCGGGGGCTGCTTCTGACTAAGGCGGTCGGCGACACAAACCGCGATGCTCCCCGCCACCAGGTCCGCTATTACCTTGACCTGGTATCAGCGCTGGGCCTCAAAGCCGGTGCTCCGGGTCTGCGGCTGACCGTGCCGGAGGAAAAAAAGGACCAGGCGCGACGGCTTCTGGAAGAGCTGGGTGTTGATCCGCGACAGCGGCTTCTCATCCTCAGCCCAGGTGCCGCCTACGGCCCGGCCAAAAGATGGCCGGCCTCCCGGTTTGCCGAACTCGCCTCCCTGTTCCAGAAACGGAACAACGCCGCGGTCGTCATCATCGGCTCGGCTACGGAATCCGGTCTCGCCGCCGAGATCTCCTCGGCTCTCGACCAAAAGCCCTTTGACCTGACGGGAAAAACAGGTCTGCCCCAGCTCATCGGCCTGATCAGCCGGGCTCATCTCTTCGTCTCCAACGACTCCGGCCCGATGCATCTGGCAAACGCCCTCGGGGTCCCCGTTGTGGGGATCTTCGGTCCCACCGACCCGGCCGTCACGGGCCCCTTCGAGAAGCCGGCGGCCGTGGTTAAGAAGGACGTACCCTGCTGGCCTTGTTCTTACCGGAAGTGCCCCTATGACCATCGCTGCATGATGCTGATAGACCCGGAAGAGGTGTACAGGGCGGCCGAGGCGCTGTGGAGATGAAGAAAAAGGCCGTTTTCCTCGACCGCGATGGAACACTCAATGCCGACGCCGCCTATGCCTCGCGGTACGAGCAGATCGTTGTCTACCCGGAAAGCTTCGAAGCCGTGAAGAAGCTCAACCGGGCGGGACTGTTGGCCGTCGTCGTCACCAACCAGTCGGCGGTCGGCCGCGGGCTTCTGACCGAAGACGGCCTGAACGATATCCACGACCGGCTGAACGCTTCGTTCGCCGGCCGCGGCGCCCGTCTCGACGCCATTTATTATTGCCCTCATTACCCCCTGTCGGCCGATCCCCGGTACGGCAGGGAATGCGATTGCCGGAAACCGAACCCCGGCCTCGCCCTGCGAGCGGCGGCCGAGCTCGGGATTGAGCTCAGCCAATCCTACATGATCGGCGACAAAGCCGAAGATATCATCTTCGGGATGAATATCCGGGCCGTCCCGGTGCTCGTCCTGACCGGCTCGGGCCGGGAGTCGCTGACGAAACTGCGGGAACAAGGTCTCGAGCCGGCCTACGTGGCCGAGACTATCCTCGACGCCGCCGATTGGGTTCTGGATAGGGAAAGACGGCAAGCCCATGATCCGGTTTGACGACATCCTCGACAAAGTCGCAGGCTCTTACAGCGAAAAAGAGACGACTCAGCTCAAGAGAGCCTACGTCTTCGCGGCCAGGGCGCACAAGGGCCAGACCCGGCGCTCCGGCGAGCCCTACCTCAGCCACCCTCTGGAAGTCGCCAACATGCTGGCCGACATGAAGCTCGACAGCACCACCCTCCTCGCCGGCCTCCTTCACGACGTGCTGGAAGACACCGACATCACCGCCGCCGACCTCCGGGAGAACTTCGGCCAGGAGGTCGCCGACCTGGTGGAGGGCGTCACCAAGATGAGTCGCGTCCAGGAGTCCTCCGCCGAGGTCCGCCAGGCGGAGACGATCCGCAAGATCATACTGACCATGATCAACGACCTGAGAGTTATTTTCATCAAGCTGGCCGACCGCACCCACAACCTGAAAACGCTCAAATTCCTGCCGGAGGACAAGCAAAAGCAGATCGCCAAGGAAACCCTGGATATCTATGCTCCGATCGCCAATCGTCTGGGGATGGGCCGGATCAAGGCGGAACTGGAAGATCTCTCGTTCCGGTACGTCAATCCGGACGCCTATTTCCGCATCGCCTCCCTCGTCGCTCCGCAGCGCCAGAAGGCCGATGATGATCTCGCCCGGTTCAAGAGCGTCCTGGAAAAGCTGATGAAAGACAACGGGATCCCGGCGGAAACCCACTCCCGGATCAAACGGCACTACAGCATCTATGACAAGATGAAGCGCCGGGAGATCGACTTTGATCAGGTCTTCGATTTCAAAGCGCTGAGAATCATCACCGACACGGTCAAGAACTGCTATGCCGCGCTGGGCATCATCCATCAGAAGTGGCCGCCGCTTCCGCAGCGCTTCCGCGATTTTATCGCCGTGCCGAAGCCCAACCTCTACCAGGCCCTGCACACGACCGTCATCACCGAGGACAAGCAGACTTTTGAGATCCAGATCCGGACCCAGGACATGCACAATCTGGCCGAGAACGGGATCGCCGCCCACTGGAAGTACAAGGACCAAGACGCATCGAGCCTGGTGCGCGAGGACAAGAGGCTGGAATGGCTTCGGGAGATGGTCGATCTCTACAAAGAGCAAAAGAGCCCGCGTGAGTTCCTGAAGAACCTCAAGACCGACCTGATTCCCGAGGAAGTCTATGCTTTTACTCCGAAGGGCAAAGTCATCACCCTCCCGCTCGGGGGCTCGGTGCTCGACTTCGCCTTCAAGGTCCATACCGAGATCGGTCTCCATGCCGCGGGCGCGATCATCAACGGCCGCGTCGTCCCTCTCAAGGCGATCCTCAAGACGGGCGACATCGTCGAAGTCATCACTTCGCCGGAGAAGGCGCCGCGGCGCAGCTGGCTGAACATGGTCTTCACTTCCGGCGCCCGCCACCAGATCAAGCGCTGGCTCAACCAGCAGGAGAAGGTCCGGAGTACCGTCCTGGGACGGAAGATCTGGGAGCGGGAATCCCGGCGGTATGCGCTTCCGGCCGGGCTCCTCAAGGAGGAAAACCTGGTCCGCCGCCTGGCCGAAGTCCTGCCGTTCAAGATCCAGAGCAGGGATGACTTCTTCAGTCTCATCGGCCGGGGCCGGATCGTCGTCAACAAGAAATTCATGGCCAGGCTCAACCCGGAGGGGGAGCCGGCCGAACGCAAAAAGCCTCTTCTCCGGAAATTCGTGGACAAGGTGAGCGGCCGGTCCGAAGCCGGGATTGCCGTCGGGAAGGGGGCCGGAGAGGCCCTCCACCTGGCCCGCTGCTGCGCGCCCATCAAGGGAGAGCCGATAATCGGGTACATGACCTCGGGCCGGGGAATCACCATCCACGCCACCCGCTGCGCGCTGGTCAGCAAGGAAATCTTGAGCAGCGAGAGGATGGTGGATGTATCCTGGGACTCGTCCTCGGCCGAATCTTACAGAAGCCGGATCGTTATCCTGGCCGGCGACTCTCCCGGCGTCTTGGGCAAGGTCGCCACCGGGATCGCCGAGCTCGGAGGGAATATCACCAAGGCCGAGGTCATCACCACCGCGGATAGGAAGGCCCAGATCAAATTAAGCCTTATCATCAAAGAGCTAAAACACCTCGAGGCGATCATCAAGAAGATCGCGGGGATCAAAGGGATAATCACCGTAGAAAGACAATAAAAGGAGGCCAAATGCGAAAGGCTATTGTCGGGATGTCTTTTCTCCTGGCCGGCTTGGCCGTTTCCCTGGCAGGCCAAGCAGAGGTGATCCGGGATGCCGAGATGGGCATCTCTTTTTCGGCTCCCGCGGGCTGGAAGGCTCAAAAACAGGAGAATGCCTATTGGCTGGGGTCTGATACCCAGAAGGGCTTCATCGTGATCATGCCGCACGCTTTCGTCAGCCTGGACCAGATGCAGGAGGAGGCGAGCCGGGGGATATTCGATGAGGCCAACGGCCTCGAGCTTATCCCGTCAGCGGTCTCCGAGCCGTTTAAGAAAAACGGCCTGGCCGCCGAATTCCGCGGCGTCGTCCAAGGCCGGGAGGCCCGGGCCTACGCCATCGGGCTCATGTCGCCGCAGGGCGGGGGAGTGACCATCATGGCGGCGGTCGAAGCAATGAGCTACTCGGAGACCTACCCCAAGATCGTCAGGGAGATCGCTTCGAGCGTGGCCTTCAGCGCTTCGCAGGCCGACACTTCCCTCCTGCGCTATTTTGCCGGCAAGTATTACTCCTACACCGGCGGTTCGACGATAACCGGCGGCGCGGGAACCGAGCGCCAGGTCATGCTGTGTCCCGACGGCCGCTTTTTTGAAAGCTCAGAGTTCAGCGCTTCGGGCGAGGGATGGGGGGGCGCGCAGCAGTCCGGCAACGCCGCCCGCTGGAAGATCCAGGGCAATAAAAGCCAGGGCCTCATCACTCTCGTCTACCCCGACGGCCTGGTACGCTCTGTCCGCTACCAAGTCACAGGGGAAGAGGGAGTAATCCTTTTCGACGGGATCAAATTCGCCTATGCGGGCGCTCCGGAATGCGGCCGCTGACGGTTCTTGAGCCGGATCAAAAAACCAGGAGCACCGGCTAAGCGGCCTTTTTGACTTTGCCCGAGCGCAGGCAGCGCGTACAGGCCCAGATCTTCCGCACGCCCGTCTCGGTCTGAGCCCTGACCTGCTGCAGGTTGGGCTTCCACTTCTTGGGGGAGGCTTTGTGGGAATGGCTCACGCTGTGCCCGAAGGCCGGGCCTTTTCCACAGATATCGCATACTTTCGGCATTTTCGTGTCTCTCTTCTCAGATAGTGTGAGGATTTATACCACAAAGCCTTCCCTGGGTCAAACCTTCACTGCCTCCCAAAGGATGCTTTTCAGGTGTAATTGCAGCGGCGGTGCTTGAAGGCATCGAGGGTGTTCTTCATCAGCATGGCGATCGTCAGGGGCCCGATGCCCCCCGGCACCGGAGTCATTGCGCCCGCCCGCTCAAAGGCCGCGGGGTGGACATCGCCGACCAGGGTGTATCCTTTGGTTTCAAGGTCCTTGCGGCGTTTCTCGTCCTCGCCGAAATATTCCCTCACCCGGGCCGGGTCGCTGACCGAGTTGATGCCGACATCGATGACGGTCGCTCCTGCCTTGACGTACTCCGGCTTGACGAACGCCTCTTTGCCCATCGCGGCGACGAGGATGTCCGCCCGGGCGCAGACCTTATCCAGGTCTTTGGTTTTGGAGTGGCAGACGGTGACCGTGCCGTTCTCGTTGGTCAACATGGCCGCCAGCGACTTCCCGACCAGGAGGCTCCGGCCGATGATGACGACATCTCTCCCCTCAATAGGAATCTTGTTATCTTTGAGCAGCTCGACGACGCCGAGCGGAGTGCAAGGCCGGAAACCGGCCTTGTTGGCCAGGATCGTGCCCAAACTGAAGGGATGGAGCCCGTCCACGTCCTTGTCGGGCGAGAGCCGGCAAATGATGGCGTAAGAATCGAGGGGCGCGGGCAGAGGCAGCTGGACCAGGATGCCGTCGATTTCGTCCCGGCGGTTGAGCTCATCGATCTTTCTTTCGAGCCAAGCCTGGGTGATATCGTCCGGATAGGCCTGGACTTCGGAATAGAGCCCGAGCGCCTGGCAGGCTTTCTCCTTGGACCGGACATAGACCTGGGACGCTTTGTTGTCGCCCACCAGGACAGCGGCCAGACCCGGCACTTTGCCCGTCTGCTGTTTATAATGAGCGGCCTGACGTCTTACTTCTTCCCTGATTCTATCGGCCAGCGGTTTGCCTTCGAGCCAGATCCCCATGGAGCCTCCTTTCTCGTCCGGCGCCATTATATCTTCACGCTCCATCTAAGACAACCGGCCCCGGACAAGCGGCCGGCGTCAGGAACAATGCGGAAGTTCGAGCGGACAGCGTGGCTTTGGGCGGAACTCTGATAGACGCACCATCCCAAGGGAGTTTACGGCCGCTATTGCGACGCCGGCTTTTTTGCTTGACCCCAAGTCTCTCTCTGGCTTATCATCCTTAACAATGGGGTTCTGGGTCAGAGTTCAGACCAAAGGTCGACGAAAATGAGGAATCGAGCAATGAGAAAAGAATGCATTGTCACAATCTCACTGGTCCTGGGGCTATTATGCTCGACGCCTGTCGTTCTGGCCGGTTGGGGCCCGGCCAAAAGGTTGACTTGGACCGCCGGCAACTCCTTAGGCCCGGCCATTGCCCTGTATTCGAGCAATATCATTCACCTGGCCTGGTCTGACAACTCACTCGGCAATTCCGAGATCTATTATGAGAGAAGCGTTGATGGAGGCAAATCCTGGAGCCCCGTTAGGAGGCTGACCTGGACAAACGGAAACTCCCTAGGTCCGGCTATCGCCGCGGATTCAAGCAACGCCGTCCATGTCGTCTGGACGGATGACACACAATTTTTTGGCGAGATCTATTACAAAAGAAGCAAGGACGGGGGCGCAACCTGGGGAAGCGTTAAACACCTGAGCTTAACCTCAGGGCATTCCTGGGACGCGGACATGGCCATAGATTCGAACAATTGGATCCATGTCATTTGGGAAGACAATACTCCCGGCAATTTTGAGATATTCTATACAAGGAGCAAGGATGGAGGCGCAACTTGGAGCGCTCCCAAAAGGCTGACCTGGACGCCGGGCAATTCCAGCGTCCCAGCTTTAGCGATAGACCCCAGCAATGGCATCCATGTGCTTTGGTACGATTATACTCCCGGCAATTATGAGATATTCTATACAAGGAGCAAGGATAGGGGCGCGACCTGGAGCGCTGCCAAAAGGCTGACCTGGACTTCTGGTGGCTCCTTCGATCCGGCCATCGCCATAGACTCCGGCAATGCCATCCACGTCGTCTGGCAGGATTCCACGCCTGGCAGCCCCGAGATCTATTATAAAAGGAGCAAAGATGGAGGCACGACCTGGAGTATGGCCAAAAGACTGACCTGGACATCAGGCCAATCCTTTGGTCCAGTCGTGGCCGCAGACTCAAGCAGTATTGTCTATGTCGTCTGGTACAATGGGACGCTCGATAATTATGAGATCTATTGCCAAGGAAGCCCGGACAGTGGCGCAACCTGGTTCTCGATTCAAAGATTGACCTGGCTATCAGGCGTTTCCAGTTTTCCAGACATCGCCGTGGATTCGCTCGACAATGTCCACATCGTTTGGGAGGATAACGGACCCGGCAATTATGAGATCTATTATAAAAAGGGCATTAAATAGCAAAACCGACGGGATCCTCTCCAGATCAGGAAGACGGCAGGGCCGCGCGGCCGTAGCAGCTGTCCTCATAAAGACATTCCCCGTCCTTTCCCGGATAACCGACACCCGAGTATAAGCTTGACGGAGGTCCGGAAAAGCGGTACTTTCAAAATACCGACCATGTCCAAGACCACTCTTCGGGCAATCGCAGTGGCCTTGCTGGGGATATCCCTACTTTCCGGGTGCGCCGCGCCGCGCCTGGATGATCAAATCAGGTTCGGCATCTGGGCGGCGGACAAGGAACTCTGGGACGAAGCCATTTTCCGCTGGAAGAAGGTGCTCGACCAGGACCCCCAATCGGCAGCCGCTCATAACAACCTCGCCGTGGCCTACGAAAAAAAGGGGCTTTGGGAAGAAGCCCGGAAAGAGTATGAAACCGCTTTAAAGATGGCGCCTGAAAACCCTTGGGTAAAGCATAATTTCAAAGATTTTGAAGACAACCTCGAACGCGGGAAATCCGGCCGGAAGGATAAGACAGAGCGAGATGAGAAAAAATAGCCCGGCTTTCCTGGGCCTCCTGGTTCTCCTGGCGGCCTGCCGGGGAGGGGATAGCTACCGCAAGATCCGAGTCGAGCTTCCCCCCTATTCGCCACTCCATCCCGAGGAGTTCGAGCAGGTGGTCTTCAGCGGCTTCCTCGTCGCTAAAGAGACGGAGGGGATCGACCTCAACCAGGAGATCGCCGAATACTTGAGCCCTGAGTTCGAAAGGAAGCTGCATTTTCGGGTCGCCGTTCAGCCGATCGCCTTGGAGAGTGAGGAGATCTTCCGAAAAGCGGATTTCTGGAAATCCCTGGCCCCGGGACCCGGCCGTTCGCTCTACGTAACCGGAGAAGCCGCGTTTACCCGGGAAACGCGCAAGTCCGTTCTGGGCAGGGCGAGGTCGGATTTCGACGATCCCCAGGAGCAACAGAGGGAGATCGCCGAGCGGGCCCTCTTCACGCTCAGGCTGCATCTATATCTCATCCGGAGCGACAACGGCGAAGTCCTGCTGGAAAGGGAATTCAAGGAGACCAAGGCTTATCCCAACGCCAAGCAAAAGGCCGAATTCGCTTTCCATGACCTTGCCCAGAGGATCAAGACCAAGATCTTCCCCCAGGGATTGAGCGAGGAGAGAATCCAGGAAAGGTACCTGTTGGTGAAATGAGGAAGCCGTGATGACGTTCGACGCCCGGCCCGCCGCCCGGCTAATCCTGGTCCTGAGCCTCCTCTCTTCGGCCGCGGCCCAGGAGTTCATTTTCTATCCCTACTACGGCAAAAACAAGGTCATCTACGAAACCTTCCCCTGGAAGATCTATCCGACCGACCACTTCCGCATCTATTTTTATGCCGACAATGCTCAGATCCTCAAGAACGTCGCCGAGCTCGCCGAAAGCGCCTACCAGAAGCTGAGCGAGACCCTCAAACACGAGCTGGCCGACCCGGTGCCGCTCATTTTCTATACGACTTTCACCGATTTCGAGCTCTCCAATGTCTTCGACATCTCGGAAGGGGTGCTCGGCGTGAGCGAGCCCCTCCTCCACCGGATCGGCATCCACGGAGATATGCCCCTCGACGAACTCCAGCGCCTCATCGAACACGAGCTCGCCCATATCTTCGAATTCGATATCCTCTGGGGAAGCCAGAGCGCGGCCCTCATCGCCCTGAACGTCCCGCCCCTCTGGCTCTTCGAGGGCTTGTCCGAGTACGCCACCCAGGATTGGTCTTCCTGGTCGACGATGATCGTCCGCGACGCCGTGCTCAACGACCGTCTCCCTGAGATAACGGAATCCGGAGACCTCTCCAGCCGCTTCCCCATGCCTCGCGACCCATCGTACGACTTCGGCCATGCCATCTATGATTTCCTCGAAATCCGGTTCGGCAAAAACGCAGTCCGGGATCTTTGGCAGTCGCTCAAGGGCTCGCCTCTCATCAGAAGGATTACCCCCATCAAGAAGGCCTTCAACGTCAAGCCTTACGACTTCAACCACGAGTTCCAGAAATTCCTCCGGGAGAAGAACCGGAAATTCCTCCTCCGCGAGAACCCGGCCGACTACAGCATAGCCCTCGGCCCCCAGTTTCCGCTTAACCGCTATTACTTCACTTTCTCCCACGCCGTCTCGCCGTCCGGAGACCTGGTCGCGGCCCTCACTTTCAACGTCGCCGACTTCGACATCGACCTCGTCCTCGTCTCGACCGAGGACGGCTCGATCATCAAGAACATCACGCCGGGCTTCACCACGGCCTACGAATACATCGTCTACGAGTACGACCCCTCCCTCGGGAGCGACATCGCCTGGTCTCCCGACGGAGACGCCATCGCCTTCATCGCCAGGGACGGGCGAAAATATTCCCTCTACCTGGTCGACCCGATCCGGGGCCGTATTCAAGCGAGGTATAAAATCGGATATGACCGGCCTTCCGCCCCCCGCTTCTACCCGGACAACCGCTCTATCATGTTCACAGCCTTCACCCAGGGAACACATGACATCTTCAGGCTCGACCTCGGGAACGGGTCGATCACCAACCTGACCAGGGACGATTATTTCGAGAAAGCGCCGGCCATCTCCCCTGATGGATTATCCGTTGCCTATTCGATCCGCCTGGAGGATACCGACAAGCTCTTTCTCTCGCCGCTGGCCGACCTCAGCCGGAAAACCCAGCTCACCTTCGGTCCCGGAAACACCACCTGCCCGTCCTTTTCGGCCGACGGGCGCCAGGTCTACTACGTCAGCGACGTCCGGGAAGCGTTCAACATCTATTCCATCGACCTAAGCAACGGAGAGGTCCGGCGATACACCGACGTCTGGACCGGCAATTTCTTCCCTTCGGCCCATCCGGTCAAGCCGGGGACGCTCTTCTTTTCCTCCTTCAACAAGGGGTCCTATCAGGTCTTCTCAGCCCAGCTCGAGGGCACGGTTGAGGACAGGTTCACCTTCGCGGAGCTCGGGAGCGCGGAGCCGCCGCGCCAGTTCCGGCCGGCCCTTTCTCTGGACATCGAAGACGAGAAGATAAGGCCCTATCCGGGTGTGAACAAGCTCTATGTTTCGCGTCGGCCGCCGGTCGACCTCACGGTTTCCTCGGACGGCTCCATCTACGGAGGCGCCGCCATTTCGCTCGGCGACCTCCTGGGCGATCACAATTTCTTCGCTTTGCTCTATCAGTCCCGCGGAGAGACCTCCTATTATGTCTCCTATCTCAACCAGAAACGGCGTCTCCAGTTCATGCCCAGCGTGTACGAGTTCACGACGTACTATTATCCTTCCTATGCGTACATCGACCCGAGTCTGTATAACCGGCTGACCTATCGGGATGCCATTGCCTACCGCAAGATCACCAGCGCCAACATCGACGCTTACTACCCCCTCAGCCGATATTACCGCCTCGAAGGGAACTTCGGGTTCTACCGCTACGAGGAAAATTTCTTGGATCCCTACAGCCTCAGACGGCAAGGCGGCCGCCGGGCCGGCTACAACTACTTCTGGAACGGGAATATTCTCTCTTTTTCCATGGCCTATGTCGGCGAGACGACCCATTTCAGCCCCTACTATGGTCCGCGCGCCGGCCACACCTTCCGCATCTCCCTGGCCCAGGCTTTCCCGGTCGCCGAGGGTTTCTTCAGCAACACCACGGTACGGGCCGACCTCCGCAAGTACCTCTACCTGGGGGCGGACTCTCTCTTCGCCTTCCGTTTCGAAGGGTGGACCAGCCGGGGCCGGAATCCCTATGTTTTCTATTACGGAGGCAACAACCAGGTCCGTTCCGCGTATTTCAACAGCATCGTCTGCACCGAGGGCTGGTTCGCCAACGCCGAGCTTCGCCTGCCCATTATCAACGTCGCTTCGACCATCATCGGCACCATCGGGCCCATCCGGGCCGGCCTGTTCTTCGACGTCACCCGGTCCCGGTTAAACGGCTATCCGGCGAAATTCTACCTGGCCGACAGACCCTTTGGCCCGCCGGTCATCTTCGAGGCCATCGGGTCCTACGGATGGGGAATCCAGCTCTTCTTCCTAGGCCTCCCCATGCATATTGAATGGGTCAAGAGGCTGGGCTGGGCCGATTTCTCTAGTCCTTTTTCCATCACAAGCTACGGAGAATTCGAAACTAAGTTTTGGATCGCCCTCGACTTCTGACCGGGCGGTTCTCCCCAAATTTTTTTCCCCACTTGAAATCGGTTTTTCGGTTTGTTATGATTTCCCTCGCCTTCGCGGACCCCCCTTCAGCATGGGTGCAAGGTTTTCCACAGTTGTGGATATTTCTGTGGAAAATTAATGAGCCGTTATGCAAGATAAAGAAAAACTTAACTCTTGGCAGGAGATCCTCCAAGACGTCAAAAAAAGGGTCGACCCGAACAGCTACGAGACCTGGTTTGAGCCCACGCTCTATATCGGCCAGGAAAAAGATATCCTCTACATAAAAGTCCCCAATTCCTACTTCCGCGACTGGCTTTCCTTCCATTACTCTGCGCTGATCGGGGAGACAGCTCAGGGGCTTTTCGGCAAGGTCTATGACATCAAGTATATCTTCGACGAGACCCCCGGGCCGTTCATGCGGCGCTCGCCCGAGGAGAGGAGGGCCCAGCACGGCCCCCTGCTCAGTCCCAACCTCAACCCCCATTACACCTTCGAGACCTTCGTCATCGGGGCCTGCAATGAGTTCGCCCATGCCGCCGCCCTGGCCGTCGCCAAGAACCCGGCCAAGTCATACAACCCGCTTTATATCTACGGCGGCGCCGGGCTCGGTAAGACCCATCTGATGAATGCTATCGGCCATTCCGCCCTGGGCAAGCAGCACCGGCTGAAGATCCTCTATGTCACCACGGAAAAGTTCATGAACGAGCTGATCAACCACATCCAGTACGGCAAGATACTCGATTTCCGCCAGAAGTACCGCAGCATCGACCTGTTGCTGATGGATGACATTCATTATCTGTCCGGCCGGGAGCGGACCAAAGAGGAATTCTTCCATACTTTCAACCATCTGTACGAGAATCAGAAGCAGATCGTCATCTCCAGCGACTGTCCTCCCAAGGAAATTCCACAGCTCGAGGAGCGTTTCAGTTCGCGCTTCGAGTGGGGATTGATCGCCGACCTCAAGCCCCCCGACATCGAAACCCGGATCGCCATCCTCAAGAAAAAAGCCCAGGTGGAGGGCGTCGTCCTTCCCGAGAGCGTCGCCCTTTTCATCGCTGACAAGGTCCATTCCAACATCCGCGAACTGGAGGGCTACCTGCGCCGGGTTATCGCCTATTCATCCCTCAAGGGCGAGAAGGTCGACCTCGACATCGCCAAGGAAGCGTTGAAAAGCCTCCTCGATTCCATGGTCTCCGTCATCACTGTGGAAAAGATCCAGAAATTGGTCTGTCATCAGTTTAAGATCAAACTCGCCCAGCTCAAGTCCAAAAATAACTCGCCCAAGGTCGCTTTCCCCCGGCAGGTTGCCATGTATCTCTGCAAAGAGATGGCCAAGGTGAGCCTGCCCGAGATCGGCAAAAAATTTGGCGGAAAACACCACACCACCGTCTTGCATAGCGTGCGGAAAATCGAGAAGATGCGCCACAAGAATCCCGAATTCAACAAAGAAATCAACAACTTGATAGGCTTGATCCAGTAATGGTCTCAATGAGTTAGCTATGATTTGCACATTTCCAATTGCTTTTCTTATTCTTATTACATAGATTAACTTTAAGAATAAAGTAAGAAAGAAGAATAATAGCTCCGAGGAAGGTGAAAAAATGAAATTCTCAGTTGTTAAAGACGTCATCCTCGATGAACTCCAACTTCTCCAGGGCATAGTCGAAAAAAGAAATACCATGCCGATCCTGGCCAATATTCTGGTCACGGCGGGCGAGGATAAGGTCGAGATGACCGGGACCGACCTCGAGGTCGGACTGAGAACGCATTTTCCGGCCCAGACGGAAGAGCCGGGTTCGATCACGGTTTCGGGGAAAAAGATCTTTGAGATCGTCAAATCGTTGCCCGATGGGAAGGTGATCAGCTTTGAGGAAAACGATGATCTGATGATGGAAATAAGCTCCGGCAAGAGCGAATTCAAGGTGCTCTGCCTGCCGAAGGAGGATTACCCGTTGGTGCCGGAGGCCAAGTTCGAAAAAAGGATCGTCCTGCCGTTGGACCGGTTGGAGGAAATGATCGACCGGGTTTATTTCGCTATCGCCCAGGAGCAGAGATACTACCTGAACGGGGCCCTTCTTATACTAAAAAAGGGCACGATCGAGCTGGTGAGCACGGACGGGCACAGGCTGTCCTACACCTCGGCCTTCGTGGACGGATTGGACCCGGGAGAAGAAGTCCGGGTGATCGTGGCCAAGAAATCTCTGGGAGAACTCCGCAAGATGACGGATGAGGCCATTGAGTTCGACCGCGATGAGAACAACCTTTTTTTCCGGGTTGGGAACAGAACGCTGATCTCCCGGATTATCGAAAGCAAGTTCCCGAATTTCGAAGCGGTCATTCCCAAGGATAACCCGCAGCTCCTCCGGGTGCTGAAGGAAGATTTCACCCAGGCCATCCGCCGGGTTTCTCTGCTTTCGACCGAAAGGTCCAGGGGAGTGAAATTCTCGCTCGCTAAGGGAAGCTTGAAGCTCTTCTCCTCCAACCCCGAAATCGGCGAGGCCCGGGACGACCTCGAAGTCGATTATAACGGGACGGATCTTGAGGTCGGGTTCAACTCGCAATATCTGCTGGATTTTCTCATATCTATAAGATCGGAGATGGTCCGGCTGGAGATGAAGGATGAGAACAGCGCGGCCGTTATGAAGCCGGATCCGGATGAAGACATCAAGTATACGTACGTCCTCATGCCCATGAAGATCTAGGTGGGCCGGAGAAATCGTCCTCAAAGGAAGAGTCCAATGCCCATCGAAGTACGCGAACTCAAGACGCGCCCGGATATGAGGGAGTTTATCTATCTTCCGGAAAAGCTCCATAAGGATCACCGCAACTGGGTTCCTCCGATTTACATGGATGAATGGAAGTACTTCAACCCCAAGAAAAACAAGGCCTTCTCTTATTGTCCAACCACCCTTCTTCTGGCTTATCGGGACGGGAAGCTCGTCGGGCGGATCATGGGGATCATTAACACCAGGTTCAATGAGCACAGGAAGGAGCATCTGGCGAGGTTCGGCTATCTCGAAGCGATCGAGGACCGGGAGGTCGTTCATGCACTCCTCAGCCGGGTGGAGGAATGGGCCCGCGGCCTGGCGATGACGCGGATAATCGGCCCATACGGCTTTTCCGACCAGGACCCCGAGGGATACTTAATAGAAGGCTTCGAGCACCGGGCCACCATCGCCACGTATTATAATTTCGAGTGGCTTCCCGGCATGGTCGAGAAGGAAGGGTACACAAAAGACATCGATTACTACGTCTATAAACTGGCTGTGCCCCGGGAATTGCCGGAATTTTACCATAAGATTTTCGAGCGGGCCCAAAAACGGGGAAACTTCAAGGTGGTGGAGTTCCGCAAGCGCAAGGAGCTCAAGCCCTGGATCCACCCGATCCTGGAGCTCCTGAATGAATGCTACACCGGCAGCAATATATACGGGTTCGCTCCCCTTGATGAAAAGGAAAGGGATGACCTGGCGAGGCGATACATGCCCATCCTTGACCCGCGGTTCATCAAGATGGTCACCAAGGACGGCGAGCCGGCCTCCTTTGTCATCGGGATCCCCGACATGACCGCCGGAATTCAGAAGGCGAGGGGCCGTCTGCTGCCGTTCGGCTTCCTCCATATCCTGCGGGCCGCCAAGAAGACCAAACAGCTCGACCTTCTTCTGGGTGCCGTGAAGGACAAATACCGCGGCATGGGAGCCGACGTCATGATGGGCTTCAAAATGCTCACCTCCGCCCGGGAGGCGGGATTCGACTACCTGGATTCCCATCATGAGATGGAATCCAACGTCAAGGTGCGGGGCGAGATGGAAAAGATGGGGGGCCGGGTTTATAAACGCTTCCGCGTATTCCAGAAAAACCTTTGATCAGCCCCCATATTCCGGGGGGATCGATTCATTCGATGACCAGTATCCCGTGCAGAGGCACGGCCGGGACCGTCGTCTGAAGCCGGCCGCCCTTCCAGGCCCACTTTAAGGGCCTTCCCTCGGGCATCCAGATTACGCTCTTGGGATTCTTGTCCAGCGCTAGAGTGACTTTGACCGGCCCGACGTCAGGGACGAAATCGATGAAGTTGTAACGGTCGGGAACGGGGAAGTTCGAGCGGTTGAGGAGGTGGATGGTTAGCCGGCCGTCAGCCGTGCGCCGGAGAGCGATGTCAAGCGTCGGCGGTCCCTCGACCGTGGCCAAGGGCTCCGGGAACAATTCAGCGCAGACAGCGCCCACGAACTGCCTGATGCCCGGATGGTGGCCGCAGAAGAAGGCCGTCGCCAAGGGGCCGAACACGGCGGAGACTGTACCGTTCCCGTAGCCTGTGATTATCGCAGCCGGAGAGGCGTCATGCCGGAAGTCCCGGGTGGGATAATGAAAGCCGATCGGCTTTGCGGCCCCGACCGATACCTCCTGCCAGCGGCCGCTGACGCTGACCGGGCCGGCGGGCGTCGCCAGTTCCACGGTCATATCTTTCGGACCGCCGGAAAGGGCAGCGCCCAAAATGGGCTCGAAAAGGCGGGCGCATTTCTCCCCCAAGAGGAGCAAGCGTCCCCCCTTCCTGACATAGGAAGCTAGGGCCTCCTGGAACTCCGGCCCGAGCTTGGGAGAATCAGGGATGACAACCAAAGGGAACTCGTCGAGCCGCCCGAGGAGCTGGTGTTCGGCCAGGATATCCACCGAATAATGCAGCTCGAGAAGCAGGTGGAGCGCGCCTTCAAGCTCGTCGAATTCCCCCGCCCCAGGCGAAAAAATCCTGTCCATTTTATCCCAAAGCGACGTCTCGGAAAGGACAAGGGCGACCTGGGGGATGGAGCGGCTCTTGTGGCTGAGGGCCTGGCGCTCGCGGCAGAAAGCCGCGACCTCGGATAGCTGGCTGATGATCTCGGGAATGATAAAGCCGCTTCGGGTAGGTTGGTTATAAACCTGGAAGCCGCCCCCCTCCATCAAAACGACGGCTGCCTCCTGCTGGAGATGGATGGGCCTCTTCAAGCTCCACGCCTGCCCCCTGCCGTGGTCGAAACCCCAGGCCATCAGGTCCCAGGGCATTCCTGTGCTGGCCAGGTAGCGAGCTTCAACCCTCGCCCGGTCAACGGAGAGGCTGGGCGAATAGTCCCCGCTCAGATAATCGAGCCTGACGGTGACCGGCTTGGGAGCGAAAGTGGTGTACATCCAGTTGCTGGTGATCTGGAGTCGGGGGTTAAAGGCATGGAGGGCGTCCACCCAATGATGGAGGTAATTCTCAAAGGCCCGGCGATGGAACATTTTCCATTCCAGCCAGTGCGGCTCCGACCTGTCTTTGGGCGCGGAATGGTACCCGGTTTGTTTGCGCCAGGCCTCAAGACCGGCGGGCGAATAATCGAGCTCGGCGGCCCAGCATTCGCCGTCCACCCATAGTCCGTCGAGGTCGTAGGCCGCAGTCACCTCCTTGAGTTGAGGGATGAGGAGTTGGTCGGAGTACGGGCCGAACACGCTGGTGGCATTGGGATCGCGCCTTCCCCGGGAGTCGACCCGCGCCCACTCCGGGTGTTCCTCGATGGCCTTGGAGTCCCAAACGCCGGAGTAGTGAATGAAGAGCCCGACGCCGCGCTCTTTCGTCACCCTTCGCCAGGCAGCCAGAGAGTCTTTGACGATCCCCGGGGAGGGCCAGCCCGTTTTTGTGGGGTATCCGGTATAGCCGGCGTGGCCCTTGCAGTCATACTGGACGTAGTCAGGACGGACCCGGTCGAGGAGTTCGGAGATATTCTCTTCCGTGAGGTCCGCGCCGAGAGACGTGTCGGTCTTCTGCGGATGAAGGTCAAAGTGGAGCCCGAAAAAGGCATCCTTCCTCGCCACCGGCCCCCTTTTCTCCACCTCAGCCTCCGGCATTGACTTCTTGTTATCGTTCGCCCCGGGCTTACAGAATGTAAGTCCCAGCATAAATTCGACCGAGAGAATGGATGCAAAAAACAAACCTTTCCTGCGGCCGAAAACGCGGTGATTAATCATTATGGTCCTTCCCCTCGCTATTTAACCTCGGCCCAGCTTTTGCCCCAGCCGAGGTGAGCTTTGAGGGGGATGACCAGGGGATAGACGTTTTCCATCTTATCCCGGACTAATTCCTCGACCTCCCGTGTCTCCCCATCAGGCACCTCGAATACCAGTTCGTCGTGCACCTGGAGGATGATCTTTGTGCGCAGGTCCCGGCCGCGGAACTCTCTCCAGATGTCGATCATCGCTTTTTTCATCAGATCGGCGGCTGATCCCTGAATAGGCGCGTTGAGGGCGATGCGGCGTCCGGCCTGCTGGGTCATCCGGTTCTTCTGCTTTAGCTCGGGGACCTGGCGGACCCGGCCGTAGATGGTTTCCGTGAAACCCCGTTCCTCGGCCCTCTTGACCACGGTCTCCAGGAATTCCGCGACCTTCGGATGTTGGGAGAAATAGCGGTCGATGAAGTCCTGGGCGTCGCGCTGCGAGGTGCCCAGCTCCTTGGCGAGAGAGAACGCCGATGTCCCGTAGATGATGCTGAAGTTGAT
>Ga0315277_10004250_pt1 | contig 19193 bp, 20 predicted proteins | sample YL17G05_15_MG_FD_203695 | JGI IMG/M metagenome (GOLD analysis project Ga0315277, IMG submission 203695) | Sediment microbial communities from Yellowstone Lake, YNP, Wyoming, USA - YL17G05_15 | ecosystem: Environmental > Aquatic > Freshwater > Lake > Sediment | place: USA: Wyoming | collected...
CTCTCACGAACCATAACCAGATGCTGGGATTGTACGACGGGTGTACAGGCATCAAGAACGGATTCACGCAGCAAAGCCTTCATACAATCGTGGCATCCGCACAGCGTGGGGACAGGGAACTCATCGCGGTGGTGCTCGGGTCGAGTTCGTCTTCGGGACTGTGGCGTGACGCCGCGGCGCTTCTTGACTACGGGTTTTCGGCTTTTGCGCCCAAAGAGCTTGTCAAGCAGGGACAGCCTCTTGGTGAGGTCGAGGTCGGCAGGGGCAAGACCACGGCGGTCGGGTCAAGCGCCGGTTCTTTCACGATACTCGAGGGAGATGGGCGGCCCGAGATCACACTCAAACCGGCATTCGCCGAAAACCTCCAGGCGCCTGTAAAGGCGGGGCAGAAAATCGGCGCGCTATCGCTGGTTCAGGTTGGGCGCGAGATAGCGCAGCTCGACATCGTCGCTGCTCAGGATGTCGAGAGGGAATACAACACGAAGCCCTATCTCTATGGAGCCTGTGTGCTGGCTGGGCTCGTGATCCTTGGTGTCACAGCCGCTGGCCAATCACGGCGAAGGCTCAGGCGGAAGTCGCGTTTCCCGGGCGCGATTCGCCGGACCCGCCCTCCAAGACCGCTGCGACCTGCCCGTCGCCGGCCGAGTCAGTATTCTTCCGGTGGACGCCCAGGTACATGACTCATGGGCGCCCCTGGAGCCGCGACTATCTATGCTGACTCTGCTGAGTTCGTCGCCCTGGGGCCTGCCTTTCCAGCGCTGACTCTGCTGAGTTCGGTCGCCCTGGGGTCTGCCTTTCCAGCGCTGACTCTGCTGAGTTCGTCGCCCAACTCTGCTGCCCGGCACCTCGCAACCCATGTTGGCGGAAAATGGTCTTCCGCGCAGCCTGTTTATCTCAAACATGGGGCAAACGGCACTCTCTGCCGGTAGGTGCGGTCTCCGAAAAGACCCTCTTGCCGAGGAATGGGTTCTCTGGCAACCCGTCTGTTTCGAGGATGGATTATTCCGCGCCCACTATTGTCCTGAAGGGTTCTCCCGACTACCATCTAGCTTCGACACAGGTCATATTTCAGCCCGAGTATCTCCAACACAAGTTGCGCGGGAGCTTACGCGTCGCTGGCGCCTTCTGCTTGGTGGGCCGAGAAAGTCGGCATTGAGTGGGCTCTGCCGTCCACCGATAGCCTAGCCACGACATTGACAGTGGTACGGCACCGTCAACCGCCCCGTGCCAGGTTCAAGCCTGCCTGTGGTTTTCCTCAATGCCTGCCTTCTCGAGCTTCTGCAGGAACATCTCCAGGTTCGACCTGTCTTCCAGCAGCGTAGCGTATTCAGTGACTCGTTGCTCGTCAAGAAACGCGCCCAGGATTGGTGTGAAGAAATGCAGGGCCTGGCTCGCTATGAAACTCAGCGGTTTGTTCATTTCACCGAAGAATATGGCCGGCGTAATCAGGCCAAAGCGCTTAACAACACCTACTGCATCATCGAGCAATTCTTGTCGCCGGTCATCAGTAATGTCGAACGGGTCTCTGTTCTGGTCATCTGCCAACTATGATCACCCTGGCGTAGTATTTCCCAACCGAGGGCGAGCATGTCAGTCCAAAACCCGAGCTTTCATAATGCTTATTTGTACCATCCACATGTGCCGCGAAGGGAACTTATGCCGCCTTGGGCGAATATTGTCTCCGGCGTAATCTTGTCTCCAGCGAATTCGATGTCGGGGGCTATGCACATGCAAGAAAAAGAACAGCACGGGCGCATTATGGTAGCACGGCTTGGTGCCAATCCCAATTCGAGTGGGCATGGCGTACTTTGGGGAGCGCTGTTTTTCGTGCCGATGGCCACGGCAGGCGCAGTCCTAGCGAGTATTCTCGAGAAGAGTCTGGACAAAGCGCTGGCCGAACATAAAGGGGGTAACCGGGGAGGCACTAAGCCGTGAGCGCGCGCACATCCCGTGTCGCTACCGGCGCTGTATGGTTTGGCGCGTGGCTCGGAATGCTCCTCTGCTGGGCACTGTTCATCTGTAACATACTTGTGTGGCGGGACAGCAGGGTGACAACAACCTGCATCGCGGCAAGCCTGCCTGCACCGCTGGTCGGATGGCTTGCGTTCCGGAGGGCCGACCGCCCCCTGTGGCTGTTGACTTCGCGGGCAGCTCTGTACTCCCTGGTCATTGTGGCGCTGATAGGATGGATGTCTCCGGCGGGTGGAGGTTTCGATCTCGGGGGCGCAGTTTTCGTTGCTGGCCATGCATACTGTGGGTCGCTCGCACTGGGCCTTTCTGGGGTCGCGCTGAGACTGGCTTGGCCCGGCGGCAAAGTCGTTCCCTGGGCAGTAGTATATGTCGTGGTCGGGCTCGTGCTCATTTTTCCCCTTCCGCCGATAAGCACCAACACGTACAATCCGGTCGGCCTCTTCTTCCCAGTGTGGGGAGTCGGCGCGCCGTTGTGCGTGACCATATCTGGACTCCTCAAGGGCTCACGAAGGGTTACTCCAAGTGCAGATACAGAAGGTAAGGCTTGAGCGGTTCGGCGGCATCATAGGTACCCAGAACCCCACCGGCCTGTTCTGGGTGGATCGTGAATACCTGGAGAGCAGGGGGTTCAAAGGGGATGGCACGTGGGCAGATAGTCCTGTACTCTGCCCCACGACCCCTGTGGAAGCGGAGGTGGCCATCACCACTGCCTGTAACCTCTCCTGCCCGTGCTGTTACACTAATGCCCAGCCAGATGGACGACCGCTTGCGATGCTTGACGTTGCCCGCACCCTCCACGCCGTAGCCACCTTGGACGTCTTCCATGTGGCTTTCGGTAGCGGCGAGCCGTTGCTGCACCCGGGACTCCTGGACCTCGCCCGGCAGGCACGGGACCTTAACCTATTGCCCACCATGAGCACCAATGGCCACTTGGTAACGGATGAATGGGCTCGCCGTGCCACAGCCCTGTTCGGAAGGGTCAACGTCAGTGTGGACGTACCCGGCGGGTATAGGGACGAGTCCTGCTACAGAGCTATTTCCTGCCTAAGAGACGCCGGGCACGAGGCTGGCGCGAACTTCATCGTCACCCGACAGACGTTTAACTCCCTGAGGGACGTGTTCCGGCTCAGTGCAGTGGCAGGCGCGGACAGCCTGCTGGTGCTGCGCCCCAAACCGGGAGGTCGGGGATCCGGCCTGTACAATACCATGATGCTTGACGGCACCCAGCAACGTGCACTGCCTGGCCTCCTGCTTGATCTGTCGGCCGAGTATACCCTGCCATTTCACCTCGACTGTGCGCTGGCTCCGCTTATCATACGGGCCGCCCCGGATGCAGGGGTGCTCGCGCAATTCGGCGCTTCTGGTTGCATAGCCGGGAGGCTCCTGATGACCGTCGACATGCAGGGGTATGTCCACTGTTGCAGTCACCTTGGGACGCGGGTTTGCCACTATACTGAGCTGCCGGACGCTTGGCACCAGAGCCCTCTGGTCCAGGCCTTTAGGAAGCGCAGTACCGGTCTCAAGGGCCGGTGCGGAAGTTGCAGGCGCGGCAGCATATGCGGCGGGGGCTGCGCAGCCGTCAATGAGTTCTTCGGGGTATCGCTGGAGAGCCCAGATCCTGATCTCTGCCAATGACACTTCGGAACCAGTCACCAAGTAGCTTTCGCCTATGGTCAGCAGCTGAACTCTCGGGCCGGTTCACGGTCAACAGATGACCATCCGCAGGCGTCCATGGTCAATAGTTGACCTTGGTGACCGCCCCGCCACCGCAGTTGACCTTGGCGATCGCCTCGTCGCCAGGGCTGACCCTGGCAACCCTCCTACCGCCATATGGCATCAGAACAGCTCCACATTCGGCCTCGGCACGACTATCCTCTCGCGTGTCCCCTCCATCTCCAGCACGATGACCGGCACCCTGGCCTCCGTCTCCACGACGTCAGGCTGCTTCGGAACTTGCACGATCGTGCCGACGGCGCCGAAGTAGGGCTCGTTCACGACGCGCACACGCATGCCGACGGATAGCTCCTCATCCACCACTTTTTCTGTGGCAATCGGGCCGGTCCAATCGGGGAACGGGACTATGATCTCGGGCCTGATGGCCCCTGCGCGGATCTGGGTTGCGCCGTTGATCGAAGCCTCCCGGCCTTCCAGTTCGCGCAGCACCTTCCACACGTGCTCTCGCATCTGGAGTTGCCCGAAGCCTTCCATCAGGATGACCGTCATGTCTATATCTTCCTGCCCGGTGATCCCGACGCCCAGCTTGACCCCGAGGGACTTGGTGATGTTCAGGTAGTTGGCAGTGCCCGTGATGACGCCCCGTGCGCCGTTATCCAACGCCTTCTTGAGCGCTTCGTTGGTGGCGTGCGAACCACCGACCAGGATCAACCCTTCGCAGTTGCTGGGCACCAGGTCTTCCGTCAGCGGCTCGGCCGGTCCACGAACCAGCGTCTTCAGTGTCCCGGACGTCTCCCTGCCCAGGCCGAAGATGCCGGTGAGCCGCACAGCCGGTACCTCAACCACCGCGCCTCGCTCAGGAATGATGTCTGACACGACACCGCGCATATAGGCGTTTACGATGACTTCCTTGAACGGCCGCGATATGGTGACGTGGCCAGTGTTGTCATCTATGTGGCTGATGACCCCGGAGATCGAGGCCCGTGAGGTCTTGGTGAAGAAAGCTGCCATCTCGCCCTTCTTCGCGAAGATCTGGCCGCGCTTGACCTCCTGGCCGATCTGGCGGAGCATGAACTTCCGGACTTCCTTCGGCTTGCAGCCCAGGTCATAGGCCACATCAATCTTGACGGGCGGCTCTTCCTTCCCGAATTCCTCACGTATCACGACCCGGCCGGATCTGGTGGAAATCTCCTCGATCGTGCCGTCTGTGGGCGCCTCCAACTCCTTCCGCCCGTATAGCCCCTGTTCGGCGCGCGCCATGAGTTCCTTCATCTTGACCTTGTCGCCGATCTGCTTGAGCATTGCTCTCCCGAGCTGGTTGGCCTCGATCCCAAGCAGGCGCGCAACGGGAACCACCCAGGGTATCCCGGGTTTCTTGATTATCTTCGCTACCGGCGAGTCGGGCGCGACATGATCCCCCTTATTGACAAGGACAAGCCCAGGGAGCGGCAGCCGCCGCCTCTTTCGCACAAGTTGCACTTCAAGCCCATCTCCGGGCCTGGCTACCGGGACGCCCACGCCGCTCACACTGCTATTTCCGCCAGAGCCGGCCAAGTACTCCGCCACTTTGCGCCTGACCCCCCTTCGCGGGCACCGCGGCAGCAACCGGGAACTCTGCCTGGTACTTCTTGAGAGCTTCCTCCGGATACACGTTCAGGGCGACGAGCCACTCAGTCAGCTTGTGTACCCGCTCTTTGGGGTCCTCGGGCAGTTCCACCGGCCTCCCCCGGGCATCAATGAAGATACCGACGAGCCCGCCTTTGGCCGTGCCCTGCACACGCTTGCCTTTCCCGGCGCCCATGTCGAGGACGGCTGCCGGGTCCACTTCGACGTCTGCCGTCTCACCGACCCCAAGCGGGATGCGCTTCACCGACCCAAACGGGACTCTCTCGGTTATGAGGCCTTTCGGGTGGAAGATCTTCACGGTGACGGCCGGCTGGCCTTCGCGTGCCTTGCCGGCAGGCGCGATGACCGTTCCCAGGCGCACCAGGCAGTCCTTGTCGAAGACTTCAGCAGCTATCTCAGGATGAGTCGTGGAGAGCACACCAAGGTGCGGCATCATGAAGATGCTGTCCACGCACAGTTCAGTGATGCCCTCGGGCTGGAACGAGTCGATGAGCATCATCATGGCCTGCTCTCGCCTGGGAGCATGCGACAGCACCCCGCCCGAGCCCACAAGCATGTCGAGGCCCATCATCTGGATGATCTCCTGGCCGGCGGAGACAAACATCTTCTGCTGCGTGCGCCACCCGGCGGATATCTCTTCTTTCTCGACCTTCTTCGCAAGGCTCTTGTGATGGGCAAATGACAGGCGCAGCGCCTCGCGCGCTATTGCCTGTTCAAGAATCAAGTTTCGCATGGCATGAGGGATGACCGTCGGGCGGACCATCTTGTTCGCGATCCAGTCGGAACACTGCTCTTCATCCACCCCGAACGGCACCCACCTGAGTATGTTCGCGAAACCCGCTTCCTCAAGGACATTGCAGATGGAATAGCTCAGCCCAAGGTTGGCGCTCACCGTGCGGGTGAAGAGCCCTTCGAAACTCGAGAACACGTCGGTCGTGGCGCCTCCGATGTCCACCCCAATGATGTTAGCCTTGTACTGCTCGGCCATCAGGCTGATGATACGGCCGACCGCGCCCGGCGTCGGCATAATGGTGACATCCACCCAGTTCATGAGTTCCCCGTATCCCGGGGCTTGCGCCATGACATGGTTCATGAAAAGCTCGTGAATGGTTTCGCGTGCAGGGCCGAGGTTCTCAACATCGTGCCTGGGCCGCAGGTTCTCCACAGCGTGGACTTCCATGGTCTGGGCCGAGATATTCCGGACGTCTTCAGTAGCATCCCTGTTGCCCGCGTAGATGAGGGGGAGTTTGTAGGTCGCTCCGAAACGAGGCTGGGGATTTGCCTGGACAAGCGTCTCCGCGATTGCGGCTATGTACTGTACCGAGCCGCCGTCAACACCGCCAGACATGAGTATGATGTCTGGACGGAGTTCGGTGATCCTTGTGATTTGCTCCGACGTCGAACGCCCGTCGTCCACGGCGATGACGTCCAGTACCACTGCGCCTGCGCCGAGAGCCGCCCTGTTCGCGGAGCTGGCGCTTATGCTCGACACGAGGCCGGCGACCATCATCTGCAGCCCGCCTCCGGCACTGGAAGTCGACACGTAATAGTCCACCCCGGCGTCGCCCTTGTGTGGCCGGATGAGGTTCGGGCCCTCCAGCATGGGCCGGTCAAGCAGTTCGGCAACGCGACGGATGGATTTCCTGACGCCTATCATCACGTTTTCCCAGGGCGCCTCGACCGTCGTCGGCACCTCGCCGCGAGTGACGAGCCTGTACTCGTTTCCCCTTTTCTCGATGAGTATGGCCTTTGTGGTGGTACTGCCCACGTCCGTGGCAAGAATGGTGCGGACCTGTGGGTCTGGTTGCTCCAACAATCCTCCCTCCTCAACTCAGTGCTGCAAATGGTATCGGATTCCCGATCCGGGCAGGCCGGTATGCGGCATTCATGTGGTGGGATCGGCATAATCACGTGTTGGCGTATTGCAAAAAGTGCGCCGGTGCCCTTTAGATAACCCTATTCGACGATTGGAAGGCTTATCCTCTGGCAGACGGCGCTAGCAAAAGGGGCGAGCCCCTCAGTGATGAGAGTACCCGCCCCTTTTGCCTGAGCCACTGTGCTATCCAGGAATCACGTGAAGCCACTTGGTCAGCAGGAACTGCATTCTGCCGACGAACAGAGAGACACGCGCCATGACTGTGTTGCCGAACGCCGAGCCGAAGGCGACCATCATAACCCACTTGCCTATCGTCGCGCCCGCTCCGACGATTCCGCTGCGCTTGGTTGTGAAGAAGAAATACGTCAGAGTGCCCGCGACCCCCAGGACGAGCACCCAGTTTGAGACAGTCTTTAGGAAGTCTCCCGCTACCCAGAGTGGCTTGAACGTTGCGATGGCCTGTGTCAGCACCAGCGACCTCGGATCACTTCTCAGCACATATGCCGAGCCGTAACCGATAATGAACGAAAGGCAGTATCGTGACAGCCATGCTATGTTCTTGATATACCTCGTATATATAAGCAGCCCCAACACCACCGGGATGACGTAAGTCCACTTTCCCTCTGTGATGATGGATTTCATGATGGTAGGTTTGCCGTAGGTGTACCAGTTTGTCATGACAGTATACCCGACGCTTGTCCCGACAAAGAGATGCTCGGCAAACCTGTAGAACGGATTCTCCTTGTAGAGAACAGACAGGATGGCAAGTGTCAACAGCGCCACAATCCAGTTTTGCAGGACCGAACCTGCGACGAACGCTTTATCCAACACCCTTCACCTCCGTTCCCGCCCACGATCCAATGGGCTTTACTCAAGTCGTCTGTTTCCTGGTCATAAGGTAGCCAAGGTTACCGAGCACGATGAAGAGAACCATCAGGATATGGGTCGCGGATTGGGCGTCCATACCGGCTATCGCACTTCCAGGGCTCTTTACCAGAAGCTCGTATTCCGCCGCTCCACCCATGCCTTTGAGGATGCCGATGATCTGTCCTGATTGCAGCAGAGGCATCTGACCTGGGACGGCCACTGCTGTGGCAGCTGTGGCAAAGGGCATCCTCAGAGGGTCTGTCACCATCTTGACCCACTCTTTCTCACCGGGGTCGCCAGAAGTGAATGCGAAGACCATTTTCGCATCCTTCATGGTCTTGAACTCACCCATGAGCGGCAGGTCGCTGAAGTTCTTTGAGTAGAAGTCTATCCCAAGTAGGGCCTGGTGCGCGTCGGAGATCATGCGCTCGAGCAGCACCCCAGCCCCTGGTTTGTACCCGACGTTTACAAAATCCACACCATACTTCTTGTCCGGGAAATCCTTGCTGACCTCCTGCCAGGCAAGGTCATGCATGGCGCCCGCCTCGTTCCACATGCCGCCGGCGATCACCTTGAGGCCTTTCCTAAACACGTGTCGCAAGACCGCTTTTTCCGCAGGCAACATCTCGGGAATGCTTGAGGAACCGTAGTCAGCGCTCACGAACAGGATCGAACCAGCAGCAAGCTTATCCACCGCATCGTAAGCTCTCTGGGTCTCCCTGTTCACGACGATCGGAAGGCCGATCGGCTTGATCAAAACGTAGGTGACCACCAGGAAGAGCACAACATAGATGATACGGCGGTCAAGGTTCTGAGCTGTATGCCAGAAACTCATCATTCGCACCTCCTTCCGATAGGCGGCCTAGCCCTCACCGCCCAGATGGCCTCTTTCAATACCAACCAGGATCCTGAGGGCCGTAGCCATTCCGCCGATACACGCACCAAGCTGGATGCCCCGGATTCCAGCGGTATTGGGGTAGTCTAGTATCCAGCTCGTGATGTCTGGAAGCCGGGACCATATGACTCTTCCTATGGGCACCACACCGATCATCATGACCACTGCTGAGAGTAGCAGAACGGTAGCTTCAGCCGTCCTGGCACGGAACGCCCTGTAGGATGCCGACCCTATGTAGAACATGAGCAGCGAGAATGTAGTGGCGCTCATGGGGACGATGGTGGCATTGTAGGCCCAGCCATACTGCGCGTCGCCAAGGCTCCCCCGCATCAGCCCGAACACGATGAAGAAGTACATACCGGCAAGGAGCACGATGCTGTAGCCCCAGCCTTCCTTCTTCTGAGAGATCTTCCGGACGTGAAGTAGGTTTAGGTTGATGAGACCAACCAGTACCATGAAAGCCGTGGTGATGAGATACCACTGGTCGAGTTCGTCCTTCACAACTTTCAGAGCATCTGTGGCAAACAAGCCGGAGATGATAACTGCGAGCCCGGCGATGGCTGCGAAGATCACGGGTCCTTCTCTACGCAACTCTAGCACCTCCTTTCACTGCCTTGCTAGCGGTTCTTACCGGTTCAGCAGGGTCGCCAGCCAGTTGGCACCCGGCGATACCGTTGCGATCAGAGCTCCCACCAGCACGATCACAGTAAGAGTCATCTTAGCCCAATCCTGGGCGACCAGGTTGCCCATCAGGACCGGGTCCTTGGAGAGGTAAGCACTGGCCGCATAGATCTCTTCCCCGATCAAGCAGTAGTCGCAGGCTGCCACAAAGAATGGGATCTGGTGGGTATTCGCGGTTCCGGCTATCTGGATGGCCCCAATCTGCGAGCCGACTTCGGCTATGACCAGGGATTCTGCCCAGAAGCCCCCCAGGAGAACATTGGCCGCCGGCCGCTCTCTGTTCATCATGCCAACACAGGCGGACGCGTAGGCAAATTGCTCGCTCGAGTAGAACACGACGCTATCCTCGCTATACCTGTCCAGCTTCCCCTCCTGGACGTACGCCTGCCGCACTATCTCCTCCGTGATGGGATAAACGGAAGGTATGCGGTTGGTGACTATGATGGTGGTGTCAAACTTGGCGCACTTGCGGGCGACGTAAGTGAGTGCAGAGAACGAGGCCAGGGTCTGAGCGTTCTGCAAGTCGCCAATGCCTGGGGAATAGTGCACGGGCCGGCCCATTTCCGTTGCCCGTCCGATGGCTTCGTCCAGAGCGTCAAGACCGACTACCTTGTTCACCGCCGGTATCCGCTTGCCGGCCCTGGACCTCGCGATCATCGTTAGCACTGCTGCACAGAAGAGCACATCCATCCAGAACGTCGCGACCATATCTTTAGCGAACATCTTCTGTCACCTCCTTTCTGACTCTCATGCTAAATCCTCTGATACGCGTTCTTTATGTAATAATCCTTCCGCCGAATCACGATATCTTCTAGTTTCGGGTCATTGAGCTGGTGACTGTGGGACCACAAAACCAGAAGGCCCCTTGCGGGGCCTTCCGAGACAAGCGCTATCTTATGCGGCTTGGGCCTACTTAACGACCTTCAGCCAGTCTATGAGCAAGAACTGCAGACGGCCTAGGAACAACGAAACACGCGCCATGACCGTGTTCCCGAAGGCAGACCCGAAGGCGACCATCATAACCCATTTGCCTGCCTGGCCAACATAGCCCGGGATACCCTTGCGCTCCACCGTGAAGAAGAAGTACGCGATGGTCGCGATAACGCCGAGCGCCAGGATGAGGTTATCGAGGTTGCCCAGGTTGACAAACGTCGCTGTGACCTGATCCAGGAACAAGGCTTTGAAGTCCTTGGTCAGGACATACGCGGCGCCGATACCCAGAAGGAAGGAGAGAGTGTACCGGCTTACCCACGCAATGGACTTGATATACCTGGTATAGATGAGTAGCCCGATGATTATCGGGATGACATAGGTCCACTGGCCGTCCTTCAGTATCCTGGTGTATATCGTCGGCTTACCGTAGTTGAACCAGGTCATCATGACGTTGTATCCGGCGAAGATCCCGACATACAGGTGTTCTGAGAACCTGTAGACCGGATTGTCCTTATACGCCACGGACAGCAACGACAGCGTGAAAAACGCGATTATCCAGTTTTGAAATGCTGATCCTGCGACCCACACTTTGTTTCACCTCCGTCCATCTCGCCAGCCCGGTCTGCCGGCTCACGTGGTCTTACCGGACTTCCCTTTCGTCACGAAATAACCAATGTTCCCAACCACGATAAACAGGATGATCACCAGGTGGGCGAACGCTTGAGCGTCCATGCCCGCCGTGGCGCGGCCCGGTACCTTCACCAGCACTTCATATTCGGCAGCACCTCTCATGCCCCCCACCAGGCCCACTAGCTGGCCCGATTGTACGAAAGGCATGGTCTCCGGCACAGATACAGCAACGCAAGAGGATGCGATGGGGACGCCCAGTGGGCCACCCACAAACTTGATATAGTCCCTCTCGCCCGGAGTACCGGTGAAGAAACCGAATATGAACTTGCAGTCCTTGAACGACTTGAACTCGTTCATGAGCGGCAGATCTTTCAGTGGCTTGCCGTAGTGGTCGACACCCACAAAGGCTGCGTGGGTGTCGCTGACCATCTTCTCAAGCAGAACGTTGCCGCCGGCCTTGTACCCGACGTTAACGAAGTCGATTCCGTACTTCTTCTCGGGGAACATAGGCGACACCGCGGTCCAGGCGACCTCGGCCATGTTGCCGGCCATGTTCCACATGCCACCGGCGACGAACCTGAGGTTCTTCCGGAAGCCCTGTATCATCACCGACTGCAAGGTCGGGATGAGTTCAGGCATACCTCCGGCGCTGAAGTCACAGCCAAGCCACACTATCGAACCCGCCGGCAATTTGTCGATTGCGTCGTAGGCCATTTGGGTCTCCTTGTTCACACTGATTGCGAGACCCACAGGCCTCATTATGGCTGCGCAAAGGATGACTATCATCACGGTGTATATGATCCGGCGGTCAAGCTGCTGTGCTTTCTCCCAGAAACTCACGTCTTGGGCACCTCCTTTCTGTGCAGATCGGGCTACTCGACACCACCCAGGTGTCCACGCTCAATACCTATCAAAACCCGAAGGGCCTGCGAGATACCGCCAAGCGTCGCGCCTATGGTGACTCCGCGCATCCCCGCAGTATTCGGGACGTTCATGATCCACGACGTCCACTTCGGAATCATCGCGGATATCATCTCGCCGATGGTGACGCGGCCCAGCATGACAATCACGGCCGCAATAAGTAGCACTGCGGCTTCACCGGTCTTGATCCTGAACGAGCGGTAGGCGGCGGAAGCGATGTAGAACACCAGGATTGAGTACATCGTGGCGTTCATCGGGACTACCGTAGTGTTATACATCCACTGGAACTTCGGATCGCCAGCGCTCGAGACGGTCATCCCGAATAGCAGGAACCCGACCATCCCAACCATCAGGACAATGCTGTAGCCCCAGCCCTCTTTCTTTTGGTTGATCTTGCGCATATGGATTTGCGCCAGGTTGACCAGGCCTACCGCGACAGCAAACGCCGTGGCGATCAGGTACCACTGGTCGAGTTCGCCCTTCACTTTGGCGAGGGCAGGAGCGGAGAAATAGGTCACGATGATGACCACGAGACCACAAATCAACCCAAACGCAACCGGTCCTTCTTTACGCACTTGTGCACACCTCCTTCTTTGTGGATTTTGCGACCCGGGTTACTGCTTCAGTATGGTGGCCAGCCAGTTGGCTTTTGGCGCGACCGTAGCGAGAATCGCTCCGACGATTATGAGCACCACGGACACCATCTTGCCCCAGTCCTGGCCGATCAGCGCGCCGAGAAGAACTGGGTCCTTGGACAGGTAAGCCCCGGCAGCGTAGATCTCCTCACCGATCAAGCAGTAGTCGCATGCAGCCACAAAGAAAGGTATCTGGTGCGTATTGGCGGTACCGGCAATCTGGATCGCGCCCACTTGCGACCCAACCTCTGCGAAGATCAGGGACTCCGCCCAGAACCCACCGATCAGAATGCTCGCGGCCGGATGCTCGCGGTGCATGACGCCCACGCAGGCAGCGGCGTACGCGAACTGGTCCTCAGAGAAGAACCGGACGTTATCGGGGTTGTACTGGTCAGTCTTGCCCACCTCAGCGTACGCCTGCTTCACGATTTCCTCTGTGACCGGGTAGACCACCGAGATACGGTTGGTCACGATCAGGCTGGTGTCGTACTTGGCGCACTGGCGGGCAACGTATCCGAGAGTGGCGAACGAGGCGAGCGTTTGGGCGTTCTGGAGGTCACCGATGCCTGGCGAGTAGAAGACTGGGCGGCCCATTTCGGTCGAGCGACCGATCGCCTCATCCATGGCGTCGAGGCCCGGGACCTTGTACACGGTTGGTACTTTCAGTCCCTTTCGCGCCCTGGAGATCAGCACCAGGATCGCGGCGCAGTACACTAGCTCCAGCCAGAACGTGGAATTCAAGCCCTTTGCTATCATCCATTTCACCTCCTTTCAAAGAGATTTAACTGCCTTGTAAGTACGACAGTACACAAGCGATTCCCTTCCAACAACAAGGAGCTTTTTTCTATCTCCACGGATAACTCTATGTGCTGCTCGGGTCGAGATATGTTGGTTCTGTGGCAGACAGTTGATGGGGGATGCCGGCAGGGTACTGGGGGCAGAAGGCGGACTCTCTTGACACAGTCAGCAGGCGTGGGGCCGGCCACCGGCAAGTAAACCCCAGGAAGGTCGTGTGCTGGCCTTCCTGGGGTTTTCGCAGCTCAGGCTTCGGGCTTTGGTCCGGTATCTGTAACCGACGGCTCTGGATTGGCGTCCGCTTCCGGCTCAGGGTGGGCGTCCGTTTCCGGCCGTGGACGCACGTCCGCAACTTCAGTTTCCGGTGGCTCGACGCCTGTGGCTTCGGGCGCAGCCTCCGGTCTGGGGGCCGCTTCTGGCTGGGTTGCCGCTTCCGCCGGGGCTCCGGGTTCTGTCGTGGCCTCGGATGTTGTCGTTACCTCGGGTTTTGCTGGTGCCTCGGCTCCTGCCGGAGCCGCCGGCGCTGTTGCGGGCGGTGCCACTTCCTTCCCTCGCCGTATCAGAGGGAACAGGCCTCTACGCTGGGGCTTGGCGGCGGACGGTTGGCGAGCAGGCCTACTGATCTTTGAACTGATGATCTCTAGCAGTCTCGCCTTGTGTTCCTGCTTGGCATCAAAATACACCAGGAAGCCTTTCTGGATTCTGCCCCTTAACGTCCTGTAGTCGAAAGACAGCAATACCGCGTCTTTATAGATGAAGTAATCGTAAAACCTGCTCCATTCCCTGAACTCGTTGCTTGTGAAGTTCCTGAAGTAGACTCCACGGCTGGTGAACCTGTACCTTATCGGGAACAGGAATGCCGAGACAGAGAATATGAGAATCGCGGTTGCCACGACCCCGAACATGACATTCGGGTACGCGGTGTATGCGATATATCCCACAGCGGCTATTGCACCCAGGACAAGCGCGGCGACGCCTCGTCGCTGCACAAGCTGGTGCACGGAATACAGGAGGAGCACCTCTTCAGGCGGTTGTTGAGGTTGTTCCTTCGCCTGAGGAGACGCCTGAATGGACTTCTTCGAAGCAGTGCCCGGTTTCGCCGCACCTGGGCGCGGCATGGCAGGTCGCTCTCCAGGCCTGGGGCCTTTGCCCCCAGGGGCAGGCCTGGGCCCCTTCTGCAACGGCCTCGCACCGGGCTGGCCGGCAACTGCGGGACGGGGCGCCCTACCCGGCTGGCCCTGCTGCCCAGGCTGGCGGGGTGGTCGCTGGCCATCTTGTCCAGGCTTCCGCTGGGGCGTGACGCCTTCTTGCCCGGGCTTTCGCGAAACCGCACCTTGTTGACCGGGTTTCCCGGGGGGCCGTTGCCCCTTCTGTGGGGGTTTCCGCTGCTGCCCACCTTCTGGCCGGGGCTCGGGAGGTCTCGAGCTCGGCTGGCCTGGCTGGCCTGCGGGTCTCGCACCCTGCTGGCCCGTGGGTTGCGCGCCTTGTTGGCCTGCGGGTCTCGTGCCCTGCTGGCCGGTGGGTCGTGCGCCCGGGCGGGGCGGTCTCCTATGAGGACGGCCCTGCGGCTTCTGGCCGGGAGACTTTTCCGGCGCAGCGGGCTGGCCCTCATTCTTCTCCTGCGTCATCTTCTCGCTCCTTCATGCACTTCTGTTCTAAGTCTCGATACATTCTTACACATTGATGTCTTATCCTGCACCACTGCGAAGCTTACTTGATTGAGACCATGAGCGGCGCCATTTCGGTACGGCCTCTCTGACCGGGCCATTCACCTTCAAAGACTCCCCGGATCATGTACGTCCCCGCCTCGAGAGGCTTGCCGGCGGCGTCCTTCAACACCCATGTTTCGACATAGGTTCTGGTCTGGCCCGGTGCAAGCACGAATGCCTCTGTCGCTGTTCCGGTCGAGGTCGCGGAGACCAGCCATACTCTGGCATCGCCCCGGAAGCTTTCCACAATATACCTTGCGCTCTTCGGAAACGATACCACGACCGGCCTGACACCTTCGTTCCGCAGCGCAATCGATACGAGCGCGCTTGACCCGGCCGGCGGGTCCGGCGGCTCGCAGCGGAGCGCGAGGTGAATGCTGACGGGATCCCCGTCCAGCGGGCTTGACGCAACGCGATCTATGATCCCGCTCAACGAATAGAGCGAAACGAGCAGGGCAGCCACCAGCAAAGGAGTGAACAGGCCACCCAGTGCCTTCACTGGCGGATCCCTCCTCACGCTAGCCTTCCAGGCGGTCGCGCCGGGTCTAGCGCTCCAGCAGGTATTTGATGGCAGCGAGCGACAGTACGGACACACCAACGGGCATGGCGTCTTCGTCGAAGTCGAATTTGGGGTTATGACCTGGGTATATGATTCCCTTCGCTTCGTTACGGGCGCCAAGTCTGAAGAAGCTTGACGGGACGGCTTCGGCGAAATAGGCGAAGTCCTCGGCACCCATGGTTGGGGTCGGTAAATGTTCGACCTGATTCTCGCCAAGCAGCTCCTTGGCAGAGCCTTCTGCCAGAGAGGTGATGACTCTGTCGTTCAGGACTGACGGGTAACCGAATTCGTACTTGAGATCATAGGACGCCCGCATCGCTTCGGTTGTGCCCTTGACTATCCTTTCGATGCGCTGTGGCATCCTGGAGCGCGTTTCCGCGTTCAAGGTCCGTACCGTGCCTGTCATGAAGACCTCGTCGGCGATCACGTTACCCCGGTATCCGCCCCTGACGGTGCCGATGCTGACGACAGCGGGCTCCACAGGGCTTATCTCGCGGGACACTATCGTTTGAAGGGCCACTATTGTCTGGGCCGCAACGGCTATGGCGTCGACCCCCTCATGAGGCCCCGCACCGTGCCCGCCCTGCCCTCGGATGGATATCTCTATGCTGTCTGCTGCTGCGCTGATGGTGCCGTACCTTATCCCGATCTTACCCACCTGCAGGTCGGTCTGAAGGTGAAGCCCGAGGCACGCGTCCACCTTTGGGTCAAGAAGCACGCCGTCGTCTATCATCGCGCGCGCGCCGCCCGGGCCTTCTTCTGCCGGCTGGAAGATGAATTTCACGTTCCCGCACAGTGATTCTCTGAAGTCCGCCAGTAGCGATGCCACGGCCATCAGCATGGCAGTGTGACCATCGTGCCCGCAGGCGTGCATCACGCCGGCGCGGCGGGACGCATAGTCGCACGTCTTCTGGTCCTGGATCGGAAGAGCATCCATATCAGCGCGCAGGGCGATGGTCTTGCCGGGCCGCGCTCCCCGGAGCACCCCAACGACACCTGGGCCACCCACACCGGTCCGCACGTCGAAGTCGAGTTTCTCCAGGTGTTGAGCGACAATACGGGCCGTGCGCTCCTCCTGCATGCCGACCTCGGGGTTCCGGTGGAAATCCCTGCGCGTCTCGACACAGAAGCCTTTGAGGGCCTGCGCCTTATCCGCTATCAAAGCCGCACTTATCAACCCCAGCTAGGCCTCCCTGATTCCCAAGTAGTTCGCGATGTTCGCGCGCTTGTCGATGACCCACTCAATCGCGCCAGTGTTCGACGTCATAAGGGTGGTAACCCCTGGCCCGTGGCCAGATATCTTCGAGTCGCTGTGCACTATGACCCCGATGATGGCCGCTCCTCGCAGGTAGCTTCTACCGTAGTAAGACGACATATCCTTTATTGCCACAATGTCGCCGAGCCTCATGGATTCGAGCCCGTACTCTTTCAGGATGCTCTTGTCCTGTGTTGTGATATCGTAGTCGCCGCGGTGCGCGGTATTCGCGCCCATGCCACTCCCCATGATTTCCGCAGGCGACACGCACGAGACCGGCACGCGGAGTTTGCCCTCGGGCGTCAAGGACAGGTTCATCGCTTCAAACAGCCCCGGATCGAGGTTCATGACGCTTATGTCTTTCTCAAGACCATCTATCTCAAGCCCCTGGCCGCAGGCCCGCACAAGAATCTTGTCGCCCACTGCCATTTTCTCAAGCGCTTCTGGCTTGAAATCTATGATGACGTGCTCGATACCGCCGTGCTTGCCGGTGACGAATCCTGTCGAGCCCTTGGAGTCGCCCGAAATCACGATGGCCTTATTGCCGACGCACGCGAAAGTGTTGTAGCCGCCGTTGTCGCCTTCGTCTTTTGCCCGGGAACTCACGCCGGGTTCGACGTGGTCGCCCGCCCAGCCGCAGGCAGGGTCTCCGATGCGCACGTTGTAGGTGATGCCACCCGTGCCTGGAACCACCCTCGCGACGCCGTCAAATCCTACCCGGTACGGGGCTCTCTGCCCGGGATGGGACACTTCCCCCTGGACGGAGAACATAACGAGCTTGTCCTTGTTATACTTGACCATGGCTTCCCTACCCCTCTCCGCTTATTGGTCGTCGCCTGTCGCCGCCACGAGTCTTACTGCCGGCCGGATCTCCCCGCATAGCTCGCCCCTGAGGTTCTTCACCGGAGGACGCGCCCAGGTGCCCAGCGCTTCAATATCCGCGTGGGTCAGGGCACCGAGCTGGCGAAGTATCTCGATCGCCGCGGGCGCGATGGGACGCGACTCGCCGTCCAGAACCTTAAACGCCACCCCCACGCCTTTCCCGGCAAGGGCTATACAGTACACCGCCTCCGCCCCGGATTTCGCCAGTATCCGGTCGCCCGCCTGCGCCAGCAGGTCGGTCGTGAACCGCCCGGTTCCTGCCACTATTTGCGGGTGAGAGCGCATTGCCCGGGAAATAGTTTCGACAGCCCGTGCTCTCCTGAGGCTCAGCCCTGACGGGTCGGAGAGGCGCGCGAATCCCAGCGCCATCGCGGTCAGGGGCACTCCGTAGACCGGTACGCCACAGCCGTCGATCCCGAGTATCACGCTGTCCGGTGCCACGCCCATCATCTCAGACGCTGTCTCAAGAATCGTTCTCTGAACTGGCCCGGCCGCATCAAGATACTTATGCGCGTCGGCCCCGAGCATCACAGACAACGTCAGCATGCCCGAGTGCTTGCCCGAGCAGTTGCAGTGAACGGCAGTGCTCTTCCTGCCCTCGGCGGCCATGCGCCGCGCCGTCGGACGGTGGAACGGCGAGTGTGTGCCGCACTGGAGATACGACTCGTCGAGGCCGATCTTCTTGAGGATCGAGTACACGGCTTCGACGTGAACATCTTGCCCGCTGTGTGAAGCGCATGTGACCGCGATCTCCTGGCCGCCGAGCCCAAAGCGCTCCGGCCCACCCCTTTCCACGTAGGCGATCGCCTGCAGCGGCTTGGCCGCAGACCTCATGTAGGTGACCTTGCCCGGGTCCCCAGCGTAGTACAGCAACTTGCCTGTCTTGTCGACTACTGCGACGTCCCCAAGGTGCATGCTCTCAACGATGCTGCCCCTTGTTACCTCAGCCAGTACTATGGATTTCACCATCTATGCCGGAAGCCTCCCGTGCCGCCTGAGCATGTCGCCCACGATGTCGAGCGGAAGCGCCTGCCTGGTGTTATTATCTCTGCCCGTGGTCGTGGTCGCCATAAAGAGCGCATTCAGGATGGACTCTTCAACTGTCTCCGCGGCAGCCTGGAAGAGGCGGTTCAGCGCCGGGTCATCATCCCGCATCAGAGATTCGTGCCGTAGCGCCGATGGATCGGCGAAGTGGTCCAGGGTGTCCGCCGTCGTGAACGCCAGCACATAATCGCCGCTGCCGTGAGACGCGAAGGAGCCAGTCCTGGACAAGCCGAACGCGGC
>Ga0315277_10004252_pt1 | contig 19189 bp, 20 predicted proteins | sample YL17G05_15_MG_FD_203695 | JGI IMG/M metagenome (GOLD analysis project Ga0315277, IMG submission 203695) | Sediment microbial communities from Yellowstone Lake, YNP, Wyoming, USA - YL17G05_15 | ecosystem: Environmental > Aquatic > Freshwater > Lake > Sediment | place: USA: Wyoming | collected...
GACACTCGAGACGTCCCACCCGCCGATGTCCTGGTCGAACGACGCTGCACTAGAGAACATGAACCCCATATCCGTCACGCTCGCGACGTTCCACCCGCCGATGTCCTGGTCGAACGACGCTGCGTCTCGGAACATATCCCCCATATCTGTCACGCTGGACACGTTCCACCCACCGATGTCCTGGTCGAACGACGCTGCACTAGAGAACATGAACCCCATATCCGTCACGCTCGCGACGTTCCACCCGCCGATGTCCTGGTCGAACGACGCTGCGTATTGGAACATGAGCCCCATATCTGTCACGCTGGACACGTTCCACCCACCGATGTCCTGGTTGAAGGACCAAGCGTTCCAGAACATGCTATTCATGTTCGTCACGCTCGACACGTCCCACCCGCCGATGTTCCCGCTCGCTCCAAGGTTCGCGCATTGCATAAATGTCCTAGCGAGGTTAGTCGTGCCCGTCAGGTCCGGCACGTCGGTCGTCGTGAGGTTCAAGTTATCGCACCCGAAGAAGTACCCGGTCGAATTTCCCAACCAGAGAGGGCCCCACTGCGAGATCCCAACAAGCTTTAGACGGTCGCCGCCATCGTTGAATCGCCAACCCCTGCACGTGCCAGTGATGTTGATATTGTACACGCCGGGCGCGACGTACGCGTGCGTCACTTCCGTCTGGTTCCAGGCGTTTATCTTGTCGGCATTTCCATCGCCCCAGTCCACGGAGAAATTATATGTGCCGTTCGATTCCAGGGGCAGCCTTACCTGGCTGCAGTTACTGGAGCCGCCGCTCGTCAAGGTCGTGTCCCACCTGGAGAGAAACGCGGACCGACTGGTTTGTGATGAGATGTACACGGCGTCTATGTAAAAGGCATAGGGCTCGATTCCTTCGCTGGCGTGCGTGCAGAAACGCACCCCGGACAGGTTGTCGTTAGTCCCGTTATACCACGAGAGATTCGACGCGATGATGACGTCGTCGACATACATCTTGCCGATGCCGGCCGTGATGTTGACCAGGATCTCCAATCTATACCATTGGTTCGCGATATACGTGCGCCCGGTCGACGTGGATGCATTGTACCACAAGTTATTCTGCTGGCCCATCTTCACGTGCATGTTCGCCGAGTTAGAACTCGACAAGATGATGAACAACTCGCCGGTCGTCGTCGTGGCCCGCAAGTATACGCGCAAGTACACGTAATCGTACGTCGCGTTGAACCCCTTCGAGATTGATGCTTGGGTGATTACGGAATTATCATCCAGCCGGACGCTTCTCACCCCGGCAAATGAAGTTTCGGAATAGACACTAACGTAACAGTCTGAGCCATCGGTCACTGTCCAGCTATCGCTCAACTCGGGCGTGTCCGCGTAGGTCTCGAACGAATCGGACAGCAGCGTCTTCGCGCCTTCCGACGTGGTTACCGTTCCATTTTTTGAAAATGTTGGCAATGCATCATCAAGTCTCGTCGATTTGTTAAGGGAATACGCGACGAAACACGCCACGAGGCAAATAAACGCGATTTTCACCATTTTTTTCATATCATGCACCTTTGCACAGGGAAGGCAAGGTTCATTACTCCGCCGCCCTATGATGGATGCATAATAACGTTCAAGGTAGAAATAATGGTTCCATTCCAGCTTCTTTCTTTATGGACCCGTTAGTTTAGTTTGAATTTTTTTACCCCACTTTCTATACTGATAAAATGTTTAAATCCGTCGTATTCTATCAAAATTCGTCGTTTTCGTAACGTCGGCACGTCGTTTTCGTAACTTTGTTAAACGTGTTGTCGATGAGAGTCCGGCCTGCAACGTTCTTGATATTTCTATTGCCCAGCTGGCTGCAAAGCTAAAGCCATTCGACAGGATCGTGGTCGGGGAGATCCATGGTGCAGCAATATGTCGATTGGTAACAAAGCAGTTGATACAGTGCTTGAGCGAGTACATGATAGCTTTCGAGATGGTTTGGCCGCAAATGGATCTGCAGAAGATGAAACCTAAGCAGATACACAAGTGGTTGGTTGATAATTGGCAAGTCGAATGCGGTGATTTCGAGATCGCGAAAAAATATGCCTATACTGCGCTCATCCTTGAAGCTGGGGCGAGGGCGAGGGGAATCGGGTGCACGATTATGGAGAGTCTCGATTTTTCCTGGGATCCGCACATGACTTTCGAGAAGAGGATTGAACCCCGGGATCGAAAAATTCGGGAAAACTCGCAAAAGATCCCAGGTAAAGTTCTTGCGTATTGCGGGACGCTTCACGTAAAGAAGTTTGAAGGTGCTGCAAAAGTTATATTATATGATAAAGACGCAAAGATACTCATGCCTTATTTTGAACCACCTGGGGAGATGCGGTCCCTGAGAACTTTCTTGAACTTGAGTTTGTAATCAATTATTACCGTATATTAAATGACATGCGACAAGTGCGTTGATCTAATTGAAAGGGTCCTTGTTAAGAGTATCAGCTTTATTAGCAACTTCGATATTGATATCATATATTTTCCAATCCTAAGGCAGATAATCGAGATTATTGCAATTTATTGAAAAGGATCCAGTTATGAGAAGAAGGAGGATATTTTGCATATCAGCGAAAGGCCGTGAAAGCATTTCCGAGGTTGAAAATCAATGACCGAACGCGAGCCAAGCAAGATGACGAGATCGGTTCTCATCAACGCCGCGATCGTGGAAAAAGATCGTGTTGCCATCCCGTCTTGGTGTTTCGAGAACTTGGACGGCGATCATCTATTATTCATGTACATCAAGTCTAAGAAAATTCTCCAAGTAAAGGCCTTGAAGAACATGAAACACCACGATCTCGCCATCTTGACATTATTTTCGAATTCAACTGATTTGTTACAATTGGTCTTGGCCATGTCTCAGTCCGTATTCAAGGATAAGGAAATTGACCTGATCTGGTCGGGCGGCGTGTGCCCGCCTGACGAGGAATCGAGGGAACGTATTGGCATAAAAGACGGGTGCGTGTGGGAAGGCGTGATCCAAGTGCCGTTTGACTTGACACCAGCCATGATCGAAACGAAGCTCAAGAAGCTCGATAAAGACTCCGTGCTATCACGGATCGACGTGAAAATCGTCGAAATGCAAAGATAGGATTCCCTCTTCCAAAGACTCTATCAAGAAATCGTTAACCGCATTGCTTAAAAATTGATGAATCAAGAACTCTAACTTTCACGAGTAGCTACGACTGTTTCTTAATTCTTGCCTGCTGAATGAACTTGTCCATTGCTATCGATGTGGAACTGAAGCTCGTCGATGAGCTTCAACTTGATGTTCATGCAGTGGTTTAAAAACTCGTCGACCAGGGCCCGGTCAATTTTTGCCTTCACGAGCAAGTTTCCCATGGCATCTTGGAATTGTTCGATGAGGGCGATGATTTGGTATCGTTCCTTGGCCTCTATCTCCTTGGTGTCTATTATGGTGCTTGTCATTTCACTTGACCGTCGCGTGTACAGAATTGTTTTCAATTTTTTCTATAAAAACGGCACGAAGCCACGATATTCGCGGTATATATTGGTGATTGGTCTATAAATTATCCCAATTACCATTTTCACGATGGTTTAACAAACTTCATGATGATTTTTCTTGAACCCGATAAACAAATGCGCATTGAAACATCCATAAGAGACCATATAAGAGTTTAGATCGCGATTCCCGGCGAAAATACGGCGTCTAAACGGAAAATTCAGACGCCATGTATCTGAATTCAGGTCAGTTGCCATCTCGTATGGGTAAGGGCGATCGCGGCGCGGGTGCACGGGTGCCATTTTCTTTATTAGTAGTGGAGACGACAATTGATAAGGGAAATGGAAAACATCGCTATTGTATAACGAAATGGAGTGACACACATGTCTGGACAATTTCCAAAACTCTACATTGTTTGGAAAGGCGAGCTGAAACTGATGGATAAGGCGGTTTTTTCCAATGGAGACAGTTATGTTTTGGACAATAACACCATCGTTTTCATTTGGGTTGGCCAAAACTCAAGTGCTGACGAAAAAGAAGCTGCTGCAGTGGAAGCACACCGAATAGAACAAGATCGGCATGCAAAGGTCATCACCATCGATCAAGGCCAAGAATCCGATGCCTTTTTCAAGGCCTTGGAGCCGCTTGGTAGTTTCCGCCTTGTCGAGAAGAACCTGGTCGGGAGCATGCTCAAGGATGTCGAGACCGGGTCGTGGGCCGGGCACGTGGAACACGTGAACGCGCTGTACAGGGTTTCGTCCGAGGACTTCGAAGGCGACATCAACAAGATGAAATTCGTGCAAGTGCCGTTTGAAAAATCATCGTTGGACAGTGGCAACGTGTATATTGCCGATGTTGGCGATGAGATACTTGTTTGGGTAGGAAGGGGCTCGAACGTCAAGGAACGCATGATGGCCGGGCGCTGGGCTTACAAGTTCGACGCGGAACGAGCCGGCGCGCAACCCATCTTGTACTTCGACGAGGGAGAGGATGCGCCGTTCATGGACAAGTGCTGGGGCGCTGGCATCGTGAAGTCCACGTCGAAATTCGCGCAATTTGGCGTGGAGAAGGCCGCGGTCGAGACCGACGCGGAGCTGGAAGCACGAAAACCCGCTCCGAAGGTCGAGCTGAAACCGGCACAGAAACCCGCGCCGAAGCCAGCAGCCGCGCCCGCGCCGAAACCAGAGCTGAAACCGGCACCCGCGCCCGCGCCGAAACCAGCACCGGCACCAGCACCGAAGCCAGAATTAGTTCGATCGCCGGAACCCGCGCCGAAGCAGGCACCTGCGCCCGCGCCGAAACCGGATTTGAAGACCGCGCCGAAGGCAGAGCCGAAGCCCGCGCCGAAGGCCACGCCGGCAGTCGCACCTATTCCAGCAACACCCGTGTCCGCGGAAGTGGGCGGCGCCCGGTGGCAATGCCCGAAGTGCGGCAACAACCTCCGAGAAATGATTCGTGAAGTGACCGACAAAACCGTCGTGCTGAGCACCTATCCGATGATATACGGGAAAAAATTGATCTGTGGAAAGTGTGGGCACGAGTGGAGACAGAAATAGACTTTTTTTTATTCATTCCTTTTTTCTTAGACGAGTTCATTGCTAGCTTTTTTCAAGGGCACGACGTGCTTCCTCGCTCACCCAAGGGTTAGGATCCTTGCACGCTTGTTGTAACAGCGATGTTCCTCGTGGTGATGCTTGCTGGGCGATGTATTCGATGATTGCATGGCGGGTCTGCGAATCACCTTCCTGGAAGCATTTTTCCAGCACCTGGAATCCAGCATCAGCTAGCGGTACACGTTTCTCGATTTCTTCCTGTGCCACGCTGAGCAACACTTGTTCCTCAAGGCTTTTCGGTTCCCATCGAAGCCGAGCAAGCGCGCTTGCTGCGGCTCGTTTCGTGATATAGTGGGGATCGCGCAATTTTTGGGCAAGAAGGTCGCAAGCGCGAGTGTCTCCCAGCATCCCGAGGGCTTGGATGGCGGCTTGAATGACGTCTGGATTCCGGTCGTCGAGCAATCCCAGGAGAGAATCAACCGCCACCCGATCGCCCAGTTTGCCGAGGGCTTCGGCGGCCAGGGCTCGCAAATGGCAATACGGGTCTCTCAGCACGGCGATCAGCGGCTGGACGCGGCGGCCGGCGTTTCCCGAGATGCCAAGCAATGATGCCGCTTCTTCCCTCAACGGAGTTTGCGCCTTTTCCAGCGCACGAACAAGCGATGCAATCTGGGCATCGCTGAACGGTGGCTGAGAAATCCTCGGTTCCATCCGGAGCAAAAACCTGGCTCCCGTGGTCATCACGGTGAGGACATGTTTTTTCGCGTTGTATCCCGCCTCGACAATGCTGCCGATGGTATCTTGGGACGACAAGAGTTTGCTCTTGAAAATGAATTCACAATTGATGTAATAGGTTGAAAAGAAATAGGCATCGTTCAGATATTTCCGCAAGTCATCAAACGTGGCCTTCTGGTCCAACGACACGATCTTGATGGCATTCGATGGGAGAGCTCCGGTAAACCGCAATCGCAAATTGATGATTGTAACCACCATTGGGTCCTACCACGATGAAAGATTAAAATATGCTGCTCACGAATCCAGCGCTTGGACTTATGCGGGAAGAAGTTGATTTCAAGGACGCGGTCGAAACCTTCAAGTTCAACGACTACGTGCACCTCGGTGCTCTCGAAAAGACATCCGACGTGACCATGCGCTTCCAGGTGGCCGTGAAGGGCAAGGAAGGAACGCCCTTCGAAGGCGGGTCATTCACGTTCACGCTTGACATTCCCCCCAATTATCCCTTCAGGCCTCCCACGATCCATTGCGACACGCCCGTGTGGCATCCCCTCGTCGACTCTAGCACTCCCGCGGGTCGCGCAAATGTGCTCTTTTATTTATACCCCGAATCCCTCCAGCCCCGCCATTACGACGAAGCCATCCCCGAAGGATGGACTCCCCAGCGGACTTTGGCAGATATCATCCAAGCCCTCATTAACATCATGCACTTGCTGCCCCCGCATTGGACCTCCCTCGATTGCATTAATAACGAGGCTCGCGACCAGGTCATCGCAGACTACCCCGCCTTCGAAGCCAAAGCCAAGGAGTGGGTCACGCGATTTGCCAAGAACGACCACTGAATAAGGCGTGCAAGGTTAGTTCATTGCCTTAACTTTTTTATCGCTGCAACTTGCAAGTGGCCACCTTGGCCGATGAATGCCGGGTCCGCGCCGAATCTTTTTTCCAGCTCCAGCAATTCCTTGTAATGCTGCTCGAGCTTGAGCCGTCGAACGCGGCGGGCGATCGTGTTCGTGATGACGGGCTTGCCAGCCATGTGCTCGACGACGAACCCGTGGTGCTCGAACAGCGCTCGCAAGTCGGCCGGCAAGAAGGTCTTGACCGGGTGGGGCGAGGAAAAATCGGTCGTGCGGGTCGCCAGCAGGTCATCGAGCAGCTCCCAGCGCTCGCTCTTGATCTCCATGACCAGTAAGCTGAACGTGTTGTCGACCGAAGCGATGCATGTCCCGCCGGGTTTGCAGACCCGGAACAATTCCGAGACCACCAGGTCCTCGTCGAGGGCATAGGATATCACGTCGCCTACGGCCAGCACGAGGTCGCAAGAATTGTCGGGTATCTCCGGCATGTGGCGCACATCGAGCTGCTTGAACTCGACCTTCCCCAACAAGCCCTCGGCCGTGGCTTTTGCCTTGGCCTGGTCGAGCATCTGCGGCGAAATATCGGCGCAGACCACGCGATATCCGAGCTTGGCGAGCTTTAACGACCATTTGCCAGTACCGCCGCCCGCGTCGAGCACGAGCGGTGCATCGGTGTTTGGGTCCATGGCCGGGAGAAACGGCGCCATGAAAAACCACGTCAAGTCATCGTATAGCCGCCAATTGTCCTCCTCGTAGTCTTTGTCGTAATCCTTGGCGTGGGTTTCGTAGAACTTGATGACCCGGTGCAAGTTCGACGGCTTCTTTCGCTCGTCCTTCCCGCGCTCGTTGACCATGATACTCCAGGTCCAGAAAAGCCGCCAGGGATTATCTACTTTTCGCGCCGGCCGCGGCAAGCCCAAGCGAGAAATACCACGGGAGCTTATCCGGCGTGGATCTATGGATTCCGCGAGGCACCGACGACCATGCAGTTGAACGACCATCACGTGCACACGCGCTTCTCGGCTTGCTGCCACGAGCGCTACGATTTGCACCAAATTGCCAAGATTTTGGATGCAAAGGGCTTTCCTTACGCGTGCGTGCTGGATCACGTGCACCAGGGGACCGATGGCGATTTCTTGGCGGAACACGCGCGGGTCCGAAACGACTTGCTTGCCGGCGGGTATCCAAAACCCATCTTCATCGGCATCGAGGCATCGATCGTCGATAACGGCGGCCACCTCGTGTTGAACAGCGTGAACGCCGCGCCTGACTACATAGTGTGCTCGGATCACTGGATCCCGGGCACGCTTATCACGATGGACAACTTGCAAGGGAGTGCTTTCCGTGTTAAGGAAATGCATGCCAAGGAGCCGCAAAAATTACAAGCATTGTACAAGGACGTGGCATCCATGTACGTGAACGCTATCGGCATTAACAAGATCGAGATTCTTGCCCACCCATTCGACACGTTCATGCGCATCGGTAACCATGACAAGCATTTGCTCGATGTGTTCGGTCCCGTGTGCGAGGCGTGCCAGGTACGCGGTGTCGCCATCGAGATCAACGACAAGTCAGTCCAGCGCCAGCTGTTTCCTGCCAAGCAGCGCAAGCCTCTTCACGACGACTGCATGCAACCCGCGGCGTTCTACACGGCACTCGTGAAAATTGCCATGAATTATGACTTGCTTTTCAGTACAGGTTCCGACGCACATGTCGTCAATGATATCGGTGATCTCGCGCATTCCAGGGCGTTCATCGAGCAGCTGGGTATCCCCGACCGGAAGATCTTTACCCTGCCTTCCGAGGCGCGGTGATGCGGCGTCCGGCGATGAAAGCTTTAATACACGCTATTTTCATAAACTCCTTGGACCAGACTGCATAGCGAAGGGGACATACTTGGACATCACGTTTAAGCACGAGGCGATATTGCAGCACAATCCCGCCAACATGGAAGTGTTCATGGAAGCCTTCGCCGAGGCGCTCCCGAGGGAATTATCCGCACTAAATGAAATCAACGCGAGAACCAGGGGTCCCCATTACGAGGTAATCGCTCCCCAGGAAGGATATGTTGCGCGGTTTCGTGCCGATGTGTATCCGACAATGAACGGCCGGCCAACGTCTTGGACGGTCGGATCGCTCCTCGAATTTTCCTTCGAGGCCACCGGAGGATTCCTCACGGTCCGGATCAAGCATATCTTGAGTATGCCTGCTGCGATTGGCTTGTTTGCTCGATTGCTCAAGCATACTTTCGAAGAATCGTTTCTGGGAACAGCATGCCCGCGTTTCATCGCCATAATAGAAAATACTTTGAGGAACATGGAAATCGCTTCTCTTGCTAGCTCCGCGGGATTCTTGGGGCCATCGAATGCCACGGAAAAGCCTCGCAATTATGTTCAGGAAATGCCCCATCCCGCGGAGGGCCGATCCGGGAAAGAACGCACGTGCCCACGCTGCGGGGCACGTCTACCGATCAATCATCCCGGCCAGGAATGCCCGTACTGCAAGGGAACGTTGTAACAAGATGTTGATTGGTGTTTTTTCCCCTAGATGTGGTGATGGCCGCTGCCTGGCAACTTGCGCTTGTCCGCATCCCGGCGCCACTCGTCCTCGGTGTCCTCGCGGCTCATGCGTTCGAGGCGCGACGTCCGGTGCATCTTTCGCTGCACGTCCGATCGCCGCATGTATGCTTGGTACCGTCGCTGGCTCTTGTGGTACATGGTGTCCCGCATGAACCCGAGCACGAGCAGCACGATCACCGAGATGATGAGGAAACCTACGTTATTGTAGACGATCGAAAAAATGATGACCAGGACATCGACGCCGATGATTGCCATCCGAATCATGTCGTATTTTTGGCGCTCGGCTTGTAATCGACCCCGCCTCATAGGGGAATGAATATGTTTTTGGCTTAAAAATGTTGCACCTCACGCCCTGGTTAGATAAAAAAAGAGGATGGAAAGAATGCCGGTCATGGTTCGAATAAGAATGCTTCTGCTGGCTGAACTGGAATGGTTCGCCGGGCTCGTTGGCTCGCGACGCACACGATCACCAGCAAGGCCACGTGCAAGCAACTCGCGAGCACAACTAACCACAGCACCTCGATAAATCCACCCGCGATCGTGAAGATGATGTCCGAGACATGGAAGACCACGGGCACGGCGAATATGGGAAGATCTTGCCTTATCGAGATCGGCTGGTTCATCTTTCCCCGCCAAAACATGATCAAGAGCACCGTCGGGAATGCAAGGTGAAACGAAAGCATCACCCATTCGGCCACGGAACCCTGAAACCCGACCAACCACAGCAAAGCATTCGACACGGGGCTCATCATGGCGAGCAAAGCAAGTCCCAGGGAAGCGAACGGATACCCGTTGCCGACCGAAGCCTTGTATCCAGAACGCTTGAACCAACGGCGTCCCAGGATCACGAAGATTGTTGCGTACAGCATGATGAGCATCCAGCCCGGAAAGTTATAGACCGGGATGCCATATATGTTCACCGCACCCGGCGTGAGAATCCACGTCCATCTGCCTGACGTCACCGTATCGACCGTGTAGACCTGGTGCGTGGCAAGCGGGTCTAGGGAAAAATCCTGGAGCATGCCAAGCAAGCCCATGATGAAGGGCTTGCACCAGTCGGGAACACGCACTTTTTCAAGCATCCACAATCCAACAATAAACACGTCCATCTCGATAAGGGGCACGGAGAGCGGAACTGCGATGAACATTAGTAATGATCGCCCGTAAACGTACCAGCCCATAATGACCGCAAAGTTTTCAAATATCCCAGCATACAAGAACACGAAGCAAAAACCCTCGAGCAATGCTTGCACGGGGTGCTTGCTCTTTTTGATGATGAAGACGACGACGATCAGCGTGATTGCGACGACGATGACGTCTTGTACAAACCAGGGAATTGGTATATTCATGAATTTACACCTGGTTTAGGGAGGTGATCGAACGGTTTTATAATTACGCTTGATCCACGAAGCTCTTTATATATTCCTTGAATGAATTTACGCGAATAAAGCAATAAGTATTACAACCCGTGATACGCCATGCGCGTTTTAAAAATCAAGATCCCGTCAAGAACGCTCCTGGATCTCGGACTTCCAAATTATTTTAACGTCGTGGATTCTATCGAGGTGCTTCAAATATATCAATACGATCGCAACAATTTCTTCTCGCTGCACAAGATCTTGTTTAAGCCCGGAACTATAGAAGCCCTCGACCGCCATCTCAGGGTGTTATTCCACGCCCAATCGTTTCAAGTGCTTGAAACCAAGGGAAACGAGGTTCTTTGCATCATGAAACAACGAAAAACAACGGGATTCTGGCCGGCGCTTCTTTCGGGGTCATGGGCATTGATTGCCCCCATCAATATCGATCACGATGCAGTCGTGTTCTCGGTCATCGCCAAGGAAGATGCACAATTGAACGCGATATTGAACCAACTCAAGATGTTCAAGTCCATCAAGTTACTCGCGATTTCCAAGCCAGATGACATGGCAGGGAATGCAGTGAACGCGATGCCCCGGCTTACGAATCGCCAACGCGAGATCATGACATTCGCAGCGAGACACGGGTATTTCGAGGTGCCAAAACAGGTATCGACCCAGCAAATCGCGGAGCACTTTCAGATCAGCCCGTCTGCTGTCATCAACCACGTGCAGAAAGCAGAAAAGGCCATCATGAAAACCTTGTTCGGTTAAAACCCGTGAAAACGAGTTTTAAAAATAAGCGGACCCGGTGCGATTCGAACGCACGATAACCTGCTTAGGAGGCAGGTGGTCTATCCATGCTAACCCACGGGTCCATTTTCTTGTCCGCAAGTCATTATTTCTTAATTACTTCTTGGCCGGGTTTTCAAAATCCTTGTCGTGCGAGATCAACCGCATCTCGTCAAGGATGAGCTGCTTGAGCACCTTGTCGCTCTGAAGGCTGTACATGAACTCGTCGAGCTCCTCCCAGTCCTGGTGCAAGAGCTCCACGATGATCGTGAACCCTGACCCGAACATGGTATAGCTCTCGTGGTACTTCAAGCCGAGTTCTTGCAAGCGCGCGAGGAATGTCTGCTCCGCGCCGTTCCTCGTCTTGATCAGGACGTAGGCCTTGGAGCATTTCATGGTTCATTCCCACGGGTAGTCCGGGCGACTGCTCACGAAGGTGGTGGTCTCCTCGATGCTGGTCTGCAGCTTCGGGTTCGTGCGGATGAGCGTCACGAGCTTATCCAGCTCCTCCAGCTTTGCAAAACTGACCTCGATGATCAAGTCCCACGCGCCGTAGATGGGCGATGCGTACGTGATGCGAAGTTCCTTGCCAAGCTCCTTGTTGATCTTTTGCAGCGCGTCGACGATTTCCCACTCGCTCCCGATCTTGCTGAGCCGGCACAAGATATAACCGCGATAATATTTGATTGGCATGAACGGTTCACCTTTCATTTGATTAAGATGCAACAAGCATTCTCCTAATTAATTTTTTCCCGTCTGCATCGCGCTCGTCGAAAATTAATAAGGTGCTTGCTCCAAACCTTCCATTTAGACAACAAACGATGATTATCATGTTCAGCTGGCTTCCTGGTTTCTTCGGCTTGCTCGGGCTCTTGTTCCGCATAGTGTCCGACAGCAGTACCATATTGTTCGTGGACTTACCCGTCATAGCGACGACGATGATCGTCTATCTAATCGCGTTTTACTTGAATCACGTCCGCTACCATGCCAATGACAATCGTGAAGACCCCGAAAAAAAAGCATATGAAATATCGAAATATGACAAGGTGTATCTCGTCATCGGGAATGCCGTCATAGGAATCCTCGGCACACTTCAAATCTATATCGCGCTGTTTATTGCCACGTACCTCCTGCTGGTGACCTCAGCATACTTGCGGAACGTGGCCGCGAAAAATCCGGATAAACCGGGTTTCAAGGTCCTCGGGATCATCATGTTCTTGTTCTCGCCACCAGTGCTCCTCGTGGTCGGGCTGGCGACAGGAGGCGGGTATACGATCATCCCCGTGATCGCAGGCATGATCGTGTTCTTGTATATTGGCCAAAAATACGCATCTGCCTCCACGAGGGACACGTTCTTGAAGTATGGCTGGCGTTGGCTGCTGCATTTACCCGTGCCGGTGCATTATATTGCGATTGGCATCATACTGGGCCTCCCGACGTTTTTCATCGTGTTTTTTTATGCCGCGGGCGCGGGCGCCGTGCAAGGTATGCTCGAATTGAGCTATATTTTGTTCCAGACCACCCCGATGCTCGCGGTCAACCTTCCCGTCGTCGTTCTCGCCCGGTGGCTATACACAGCGGGATTCAACAAGTCCTACAAGGCGGTACCGCCAAGCGGGCAATCGAGCCCGACCATATCCAAATCGCAGGAAATTTTCAAGGTTGCGGAGACCGTGGCAATGATCATTTTTGGAACCCTCATCGTGTACCTGGCAATCTTGTTTGCCGTCCATTCCTTCCTGATGGCCACGCTCTATTTCGGTAACCTGAAAAAACGTGGCGGTCCAACCGGCTATCGAATTCTTCAGATGATCTCGTTGGCAGCGATCCCCGCGAGCTTCGTCGCTGCCTTGTTGCTGTATAACCCCGCGGCATCCGCGATCCCCTTGAGCGTCGCGGCCGGGCTCTCGTTTCTGCATTTCTATCTCCGCGGGCAGAAATACGGTCGCCTTGATGCGTCGCAAGTGCTCGAAACTTTCGCGCGCCGGACTGGCAAGCACATTCCGAGAGGCATCAAGTTCTTCTGGCTCGTGTTCGCCATCGCCGCTCCCGCCATGATCTTTGTGCTTCCACCCGTGTTCAGCTCATCCCTCGTGGAAAAAAACATCATGCTACAAATGCCGGATAGCATCCACCTCGCGACTGACGTTTATTTCTCACCGCTCGTCGGCAGGAACCCGGCGCCAGTTATTTTCGTGCGCACGCCATACGACAAGGATTTCTTGCAAGGTGAAGCTTACGCGACCTTGTATAACAACCAGGGCTATCACCTCGTGATCCAGGATTTCCGTGGATGCTTCCACAGCGAGGGAGGGCACGATTTCTTGCTCTTCGCGAACGATTACATCGACGGGGTGGAGACGATAAACTGGATCATGAACCAGAGCTGGTGCAACGGGAGGATAGGATCCGCCGGGATCTCGGCGTTGGCCATCACGCAATTCATGTACGCCGGCATGAACCCGGCAGGCCTGAAAGCCCAGTCGATCTGGTTCGGTTGCCCCGATCTGTATGCCGACGCGATCATGGAAGGCGCGTACCACCAATCTTCAGTGGAAACATGGCTTTACGAGACCGCGCAGGAAAACTGGCGGTTTCAGCTCGATTACATCTTTGATCACATGCGGAACATGAACTGGAGCGTGCTGCCCTACAACGCGACGACGCTGAATCAACCGCCCGGCACGTTCGAGGAGGTGAATGTCCGGGCACTGCACGTCGGTGGCTGGTACGACCATTTCCTCAATGGAACGATACGGGGATACATGGGCTATGATGACCGGGGCATGCCAAATGCACTGGGCCACCAGAAGCTGATCCTCGGCCCTTGGACGCATGGTGCCGTCTATGGCGGTCGCCAAGGGGACCTGTATTACCCAGCAAATTCCGATGGTCTTGGCTTGATCCTGAAATGGGAGACCGAGATCTTTGACGAGGCGCTGCGCGACATCCCAGCGGACTGGTCGGGAAATCGAGTGGCGTATTACTTGATGGGCGACGTGGACGACCCGTACTGCGATGCGAATTACTGGAAATACGCGGCGGACTGGCCGCTCAATTACACGTGGAACGAGTGGTACTTCGGCCTGGATGGCAACGGGAGCAAGATACTGGTCAACGGCACGGCTGGCATCGAAGGAACGCACGCCATCAGTTACCTGTACGACCCGCGGGACCCCGTGCCAACGAGAGGCGGCAACAACCAGCCCGGTTTCGACACGGCGGGGCCGCAAGACCAGCGGGACGCCGAGGAGCGGGCAAACGGCACGCTGCGGGATGACGTATTGCTATTCCAATCGGATATACTGGATGCGCCATACACCTTCGAAGGCAACATGAAAGCAAAGCTCTGCATCGCGTCGAATTGCACCGACACGGACTTCGTGGTGAAGCTTTGCGACGTGTATCCGGATGGCCGGCGGATGCTCGTCATCGATTCAGCGCTCACGACCCGGTTCCGCGACAGCCTCATGACCGAGCACTTCCTCACGCCCGGCCAGGAATACAACATCACGGTGGACTTGTTCGCCACTGCATACCAATTCAACAAGGGGCACCGCATCGGGATCGTCATCACCAGCTCCAACTACGACCGGTACGCCATCAACCCGAACACGGGCGGGGATTTGACCGATCACTTCACCCTCGGCTTCGTCGCGAACAACACGATCATCACGGGGCCGGGGAAGTCGTGCATCTATTTCCCCGTTCTTAACGAGTGACCGCGCACATCGGGCGTGCTGCTACTTTTTTTTTACCTTATCTGGTTTTTTTCCTATCTAAAAAAATTTTAAGCAAAGGAACAAGATTATAGTCAAGCAATTGGGTTTTACGCGGGCTTTGTCGTGATTTTTCCGCCCGTTCTACGAGCTAGAATGAAAACCACGAGCGATGTGACGAAACTCATGTCTCAAAAATTCAAGCTGAAAGTTTGCATCATCGGCGAGCACGCCACGGGAAAGACGAGCCTCATCAAGGCTTTCGTGGAACAGAAGTTCTCAGCGGACTACCGTCCCACGATTGGGACAAATATTTTCATCAAAACACTTGAAATTGGAGGCGACACCATCACGTTTACCGCGTGGGACATCGCCGGGCAGGAACGCTGGACATCCATGAGGCCCATGTATTACAAAGGGGCTTCTGGCGCTTTTATCGTCGGCGATTTGACAAGAAGATCGACATTTGAACAGATTGTCAAGTTCTGGGCACCGGATTTGAAGAAGCACGCGGGTGAAACCGTCCCGATCATCGTTCTTGCCAACAAGTGCGATCTTCCCCGCGAGGTAACTGAAGAGGAAGTGGAAAAATGCTATAATGATATTGGTGCCATCACTGCAATTAAAACCAGCGCCAAGAATGGCGAGAACGTGAATGAAGCCTTCATGATGCTGGCCAAGGCAATTCTCGGCAAGGAATAGGTCTTCAATTTCTTTTTTTCCGGTTTTCAAGTCTCTGTCGCTCACGTTTTGTACGTATGGTACTATGATAAACCATGTTGAACTCGGCTAAAGGCTTGAAACGTATATAATATTAAATAGAAAAAGAATACATCCTGATTCAGATATCATCAAGATCTATTTCAGAATGAATTAATGTAGGAAATTTTTTCTTTGTTATAATCGGTTTTATTTTTTCATCTACTAACGTTGAAGAAAAATCAAATCCTTCATTATATCTCTTTATTACTTGCAATTTTGTCTTAAAATCAGGCTGAATTAATCTTTCCGGAACGACACGACATATATCCGCTATATTTTCGTTGAAACTACAAGAAATTTCTTTGCTTGCTTGAGGAATTAATATTTTTTCCATTTCTATCCCGATGCCATTCAAGGATTCTAACACTTTAGAAGGTTCTTCATATATTCGCCTAGCTATGACAATCGGAACTATTTTCAAATGCGGGGTGCGAATTAATCTCAAATTATTAATGAAATGTAATAGCAATCCTTGATCATAAAAAGGCAGTCGATTCTTGACATCCACGAATATCTTGGTATGAGATGGTTCAAAAGTTTCTAATATTATATCAATATCTCCTATAAATTGTGCACGAGCAAATGTTTTTGTTTTAGTGTCTATTACTTGAAACCCTAAATTCTCAAAAATATCTGGATATAATTTTTCACTAACCCATTGTCCAATATTCGAGGCATATACAGCAAAATTTTCCGCGCAACCAAATTTCCGTTCAATTGCTTCCTGATAAAGAGGTTTTTTAATTGATTTTGGGAAATAAAAGTCATATGTCTCAGTTCCTTTTCTTTTCTCCATTGATAACGGCTTAAATCTTGCTGCTTTGTAAAACCATTTAATTGCTTGTCCCACATCAACAGGTGGATAATCAAACTCAAGATTCAATTCTATTTCTCTTTTATATGCTGCCTTTTGAGTTTTAATATAATTAAATACTCTTTTATCCAATTCACTTGAATAAGATGAAAGATCTTTATACTTCTCCTCAAGCATATTAAAGTGCGTCACTGACATCTCTCACAATTTTGAAGAAATACCTATCTAAACTCTAATTTTTCAACTTCTTTATTCCTTCAATACATTTACATATAACAATATCTAGCATTCTAAAAATATACAAAATTCATTTATAAATCATATTCATCTATCTTAAAAACTTTTCTAGTCAGAAGCCATATCTTCTATTTACAAGATTCTTTCCATATGATATACCAAAAAATTAATGATCTATTAAGCATCATTGATGCGATTAAATCTTATTTTTGACAAAAAGAATTTATTAAGATCCTTTTTTATGATCAACATTTTTACTGATCCTTTACTTTATCTCGTGAATTGCATTTGCCACAATCTAAAACAATCTTGAAAATATAGCTAAATAATTACTATACCAATGAGCACCCATAAGGTAATTATTAAATTCTCATTTGGACCTTTTTCTAATTACCATGGTTCGACGAAAATATATAAAGTCGACGATTTCGCTTATTTCCTATAAAATAAAGCCTTAAATCATCGTTTTTTCATGAATTCTCACGATCAAGCATAATTCGCCAAGCTGAGCATCGTGAGCACGAATCCCATCACATTAAAATGTACACTCGGAAAAAACGAGCAACATGACACCATCATCCTTTCTTGTAGATGCCCCAACTGTGGCTCCATGAACTTGATTTGCAATGGCCACGACACCCGCGTGAAAGGCGACCCCCAGAACGTTGTCTGCAAGGACTGCGGCAAGGCTTTCTACCCCCATACGAGTTATCACGCCAAGCAGTTTATTCCAGATTTAAAAGCTGTTATCAAGGATTGCATTGAAGGCGGGCATTTGAACAATCAACGATTGAAAGCCGCATTGCATAAGTCCGACAGCACAATCTCCACTTTGTTAGAACGCATCGTGGCACTCGTCAACGCCTCACCAATCGCCAAGGCCTTCTGGTCGCAACCGGTGGACGCACGCGCATTGTTCGCCGACGAAACCTTCGTCACGATCAACAAGAAGGTCTGGTACATCGTCGCGATCCGAGCCCCGGATGGCCAGGTGCTGAACATCGACGTCGTGGAGCACCGGACCGCGCATATCTTGCTGGACCTGTTCATCGCGGCAATGAAACGACTCGTCGCACCGCTCACGGTTCTCATCACGGATGGATTACCGGCATACAAGAACGTCGCGAAGCGAATAGGACATGACCTGGTCCACGTGCAATGCATCCACAAACCACCATACAAGCGCGTGATCATCGACCAGATCCATCACGAGGGAAACAAGATCTTCACGACAACATTGGCGACAGGCGACGACATCTTGAAAGGGACAAACGCCTTCGTGGCACAAGAATCGAGCAGAGTGGAAACGAACGTCAAAGGAAAGCGCGGCCGGCCGAAGGGAAGTAAAAACGGCAGTGGAAAAAAGAAGCAATAGATGCCAGTACCAGATGCGCATCCAAATGACAAGCGCCCGAGGGAGTATCGGTATGGCACGACACGCGTGTTCTTTTTCGACGCGAAAGCCGGCACCGTCATAGCTTTTTTCGAGGAAGGAAAGCCACGTCACGCGGGGCTTGAAAGCTTGATACCCGTGTTTGCAGGGTTGTGCATCACGACCAACATCATGGAATCCTTATTTTCGACAATCAAGCAATTGCTGAACTTCCGAGGGCGTCGAAGCGTTGACCAGTGGCGTGACTCGCTCAAGGCATGCATCGTCATTTGGAATTGCCCTCACGTGGTAGCGGATGTCCTTGAAAAGTTAGATGTGCCCACAAGATGTCAGTCAAAGGCGATAAACGGGATGCAATTCGGGATCAAGAAAATACTACACGGGGTGGCGGTTTCATATCGTGTATAAGCAATTATGTCGGAAATCAAGGGAATTTAAAAAAGGTCCTCATTTGAGATGACATAACCAAATACAAGTAATATCGATAATAACCCTAATAATCCACGAGTAGTTAGTCTCTTTTTCCTCTCTCGAAACCACCGATTCCTTGTCATCTCGTCTCGCGTCCGGGCATATTGAAGAAAACAAGATGGGGCCTTTAAATAGCACGTACCTAGTTAAAGTCTTGGATCCAATGACTTAGTACATACGTTATTTCTTATATAAAGCAGAATATATGCTTGTAATACGAATATGATACTTTTATCATATTTTTGTCTAATCTTTAGAAATTTTGTATAGTATTTTTGCTTAAATAATTCTGATAAAATGACACTTCAATAACTAAAAATTGTTAGGAGATGATAAAAATGCCAAAATATTCGATTTTGTACAAGCCAAAAAGCATTCTCGGTTTCGTTCTTGTCGCTAGTTTTTTGTTATTGATAAGCGGTTTCACTTTCATTATTTGTAACT
>Ga0315277_10004253_pt1 | contig 19188 bp, 19 predicted proteins | sample YL17G05_15_MG_FD_203695 | JGI IMG/M metagenome (GOLD analysis project Ga0315277, IMG submission 203695) | Sediment microbial communities from Yellowstone Lake, YNP, Wyoming, USA - YL17G05_15 | ecosystem: Environmental > Aquatic > Freshwater > Lake > Sediment | place: USA: Wyoming | collected...
AAATAACTTCTCCTCTTCAACCTGCCTTCCCGGCATCGCTCCACTCCTCGTTCTTATTTTATTTATTTACCATTTTTAGTATATATTATATTATCTATATGTCAAGATATGTTCGGGCAACACGCCCGTAAGGCCTGACCCCAATTCCAGACAATTCCACACTTTGATTATCCGGCTTCGGCGGGACCAGGCGGGCAATCTTATTTCTTTTTATTAAGGATTTCGCGGACTTTCTGGGAGATTGAGCGCATGGAGAAGGGTTTAGCGAGGAGCGGGGAATCGGGTTTGAGGATTTTTTTATCAAGCAGGTATGCGAGAGAGTATCCGGAGAAGTAAAGGACTTTGAGCCCGGTCCTGATTTTGAGGGCCTGATCGGCCAGCTCTGCTCCATTCATCTCGGGCATCTCCACATCGGTGAGCAGGAGTTGGACCGGCTCGGGGTATTGTTCCAGGATTTGGAGCGCCTCTTTGGGGTGATTGCTTTCAATCACGGTGTATCCGAGGTTTCTGAGGATTCGGACGGCCAGGGCGCGCATATGGTCATCATCTTCCACCAGCAGGATCACCTCACTGCCTTTGGGCAGATCCAGGGCCGTCTTTTTCGGTCTGGGAATTTCTGCGGGCTTGCCGCTGGTGGGAAGGAATATTTTAAAAGCGGTTCCTTTTCCCGGCTCGCTCTCTACCCAGATATAACCATTATGTTGGCTGATGATTCCATAGACGCTGGAAAGTCCCAGGCCGACTTTGCCGGCTTTGGTGCTCAGGAAGGGTTCAAAGATTTTTTCTTTCAGTTCCGGGCTGACGCCGGGCCCGGTATCGGAAATTGCGAGCAAAATATATTCGCCTGGCGAAACAAACGGACGAGCCCGGATCTGGGGATATCCAATTTTGGCCAGGGAGGTGGAGACGGTGAATTTTCCGGCCTCGGGCATTGCCTCCCGGGCATTCATTGCCAGGTTCAGGATTACCTGCTGGATCTGGCTGGGGTCGGCCTGGATGGTGGGAAGCTCCGGGGCCAGATTTTGAGTCAATTCTATTTTTTCTCCGAGGGTGCGCTTGATCAGCTGGTTCATCTCGCGGACGATTTTATTAAGATCCAAAGCAATGGGTTCCATCATTTGATGCTTGCTGAAGGCGAGCAATTGATTGGTAAGGCCCGAGCCTCGTTCAACCGCATCTACGATCTCCAGCAAATCCTCCCGGCCCGGATCGCTGTAATCCATCCGCTCCAGAGACAATTCCACATACCCCTGGATAATGCTGAAGATATTATTGAAATCATGCGCAATATTGCCCGCCAGCCGGGCCAGGCCATCCATTTTCTGCTTCAGCTGAACCTGCTCTTCTATTTCTCTCTGCTCGGTGACATCCGCTCCCAGGGCGACAACACCTTTGACTTTTCCCGACTCATCCACCAGATAATTGGAATGCCAGGAAATATTTTTCTTTTTCCCGTCTTTGGCCACGATCATGGTTTCACGGTTGATTATTCCCTCTTTGATGATCTCCATTCCCTCGCTGAAAATATAAGCCCGATACTCCGGATCCGGATACAGCCGTTCCCAGATTCCAGAATGACCGAGCACTTCCTCGCGGGAATATCCGGAAATTTTTTCAGCGGTTTTGTTCCAGGAGATCACTTTGGCTTGAGTATCAACAATGCTTGCCCAACAGGTCAGGCTATCCTGAGCCTTTGCGAACGAGTCATAAACCTTGAGCATTTCCAGAATTCCAGGCGCTTGAGACAGGACTTTCTGATGTCGCTTCAATAATTCCTGCGAGGGCTTTTTCTTCTCAGTTTGCGCCGGTTCTCTCTCAAGTTTCCCGGTCGGTTTCTTGAGCTTTCCGGCCTTTGCGCCCGGCCTTTTCCGACTCTTAAGTCTCGCCGCCATCCTGGTCTTCAGCTTAGCATTAAAAAGAGAAGCTGTCAAAAATATTCAATTTTTTGCCGATTTCCGGTTTAAATCCGCCCGGATTCCACATTTCCTTCGCATCCCGGCCCGAATCCAAGGGTCCTCAGCCTGATTTCGCGCTTTTCCGGACCCGGCGGATGATGAATCTTAAAAGATAATAGGCGAACAGGAACAGGATCAGGATCAGGGGCACGAAAAACAATGCATAGATGGCGAACACTGCCAATCCGTGGATAGCTGCGCGGAAGGAATGCCAGGCATTGAAGAAAGCGTTCTTGAGCGGCGAGCCTTCATACTGAATCGGCTCGGGCTTGGTGCTCAGGCTCAGGGTGACCGTGGAATAAGTGGTCTGATGCTCCAGATAGCGGAGCTCGCCCTGAATCTGGTCAATCTCGGTCCGGACCCGCGCCAGTTCCTGCTCAACCTCCAGAATGTCCGAGAGCTTGCCCGTCCGATTCAAGAGCGCGGCAAGAGCGTCTTCCTCTTTCTTCAAATTGTTGATCCGGGCCTGGGAATCTATGAATTGCCGGGTGACATCCTCCGTGCTCTTTTGCTCAAACCTGACCTTGCCCAGTTCCCGGATTTTGCTCACCGCCTGGTCCAGATTATTGAACGGGATCATCAGGGTCAGGCTGGCCCGCTGGCTTACCTCCTCCTGGTAAATCTGTGAATCCGAAAGGTATCCGCCGAATTCCTTGGCAATCGCCTCGGCTCGGCTCACCCGATCCTTCAGATCCTCAACCTCCAGAGTCAGCGTCACCCGCGCAATCAGCTTCCGCTCCGTAATCGCAGTTCCTGCCGCCTTGTCCGCGACCGACCCGGATTCATCCGCTTCCGTCGGCGCCGGCGCTTCCGTCTTTGCCAAATACCTGGACATCGGCGCCCTGGCCTGTTCCTTCCGACCGCATCCCGCCGCCGAAATGACCGACCCATACGCGATGACCAATCCCAAAATCGCCGCCATTGATTTTGCGCTCATTGCTTGCCCTCCTTTTTCCGGGGTTTCGTTTTCACCGTCCGCTTCCCGGATAATATCACCGAGCTGATCAATTTCGGCTCTATCTTTTTGACCTTTTTCAGCCTCCCCAGTTCCAGCTCCAGACTTTCAATTACCGCCCGGTGCAACTCCCTCACCCGGGCTTCCGCGCTAATCCCGGCCTCCAGCATCCGTTTCATCAGCCATCTCAAAAATTCATCCTTGAGCAAAGGATCAATTTTTCTCGGCGGTTTCTCCGGCGCCATTGATTTCGCAATGAACCTGGATAACTCCTCAGCCGTGATCGGCTCAAAATTCGGCTTGCCTCTCCCAACTCCGCTTACCAGAAGAGTCGCCAGGATCACCTGGAAAGTCAGCTCCAACGGATACCCGGAAATCAACCGCTTCAGCTTTTCCTGGCTCAGGCCCAGAGCCTCAAAAAAAATCCGCGCCAGAAATTCCGCCTCCGCCACGCTCTGCTCCGCCAGCTTCAAATCCGCCCGGGACCGGAACTCTCTCAGCCTCAAAGCCTTTTCCCCGCTATAAAATTTCGGCCGCTTCTGAATTAAAGCCTCAAGCCGCTTGCCCGCGGTCTCTCCGAAAAGATCAAACGGCCGGCCCAGATTCTTGAACCAACCCATCCGCTCAATCCTTTGCGCCCGGAACCTGAGCCTCTGAACCTCGGAAAAGCCGGCCTGAAAAATATGCTGAAGCCATTGCCTTTTCAAAATTTCCGCCGCTCGCTCCGGCTTGCCCTCCGACCAGACGGACAGGCCGATCTCCAGATACCCGTAAACCTTTTCCACCGTCAGCTTCAAATTCTTGAGCTCGGTCAAATCCAGCGCATCCGCAACCAGCAGCTTATTCGCCAGCACCGCAAACTGGTGATAGAAATCCTCCAGCTCTGAATCGGAAAGCTCCCGGAGAGACTGGGCCAGCAAAGAGGGAATCTCCCGGGAAAGCAGAATCGGATACCGGATCCCAGTCTCTTTCACCGGCTCCGGCCGTTCCGGATTTTTCAACAGCCGATCCTGGTCCTCCGGCGACAGATACCGGTATATTTCAAACGCCTCCTTAAAATCATAAAAACCATAATCTTCCAGCCTTCCCTGCCGAACCCGGTGCGCCATCGTCTCCACTTCCGAGCTTAAAACCAGCCGAACCTGATCCAGAATTCCATAAAACCTCTCCGCATCCGGCTCCCGAAGATAAATCAAAGTTCGCTCAATCACCTGCCGATATTTATTATCATGCGGCTTAAAATAGTATTGATCATCCAGCGTGAAAATATCATCCAAATCCCGCCACGGCTCCGATCCCAGGTTGTCCGGCTCCACTACAAATACCTGCATCAGCTTCTGCAAAGCCCCGATCAAAATCTCCGGATTTGCCCTCTTCAGCCAGCTCTGCAACTGATCCTCATCCGCCACCCGCAATAGCTCCAGCCATTTGCTGATCCGCCCCGCACTGAGCAAATCCTGCTCCCAGAATTCCAGGTCAAAAATATAGGTGAGCTGGTCCACACTCGCCAGCGCCAGGAGCGGAAGCGCATCCTCCTCCCCGATCTCCTTGATCGTAAAATACAGCTCCGCCTCCGGCATCTTCCGCACCAGCGAACTCGCCCGCCCGGATAGCAAAATCAGCTCCAGCCGCTCCCGGCCCCTCCGCGTAAGCGCCAGCAGAAGTTGAGACCCAAGCGGGAGCGAATTATAAATCCTCTCCGCTTCCATCGCGTGCTCCCGGATAAACCCCGGATCCAGTTCCAAACCGATCTTCAGCAAATCCGCTTTTTTTTCTTCCTCATCCATCCCTGCTTCATTCTTATCATCAACTCCGCTTCTGGTCAATGAGCAATTGATTTCTTGCCCACCCCCAGTTTTCAAAATCGCGATGGCTCTAAATCAATTTGCGCTGAAAGCGCTTTGGACTTCCCGCCTCGGCGGGACCGCGGCACCGCTTTTCTTGCCAGGAATTTGTTGGGCTCTTGCTTTGCAAAACCCCGTCTTCAGTGGCTCAGCACGAGCAATTCCAAAGCGGCGTCGCCGACGCCGCACTCTCCCGCCTTAAAGCGGGACGCATCTGCGCACCAAAAACTGGGGGTGGGCAAGGCAGTTGATTTCGCGCGCGCGACACCGGGCGGGACAATCCTGCTTGGGGGACAGACATTCTTGCTTGCCTTCCGAAGCTTCTTGTCATCCGTAGTCCTGTCAGTAGTGACAGGACGAAGGATGATAGCGTAGGATGGTCTGGCGTTGTTTCTCGCCTGCCCTGCGTGCCTACTCCGCCGTAGTAGCCTACGGCTACGAAGGCTGGAAGCTCCGAAGGAGCGAAGCAGGGTTCCCCGCTCCTCGCATTCGCACACCGCTCCCGGCACCCGGGGGCGGGACACTCTTGTATTCTGACCGAGCAAAATTGTCGTATTGACTGCGTAGGGGCTGGATTTATCCAGCCCGCAAAGGGCGCAATGAATTGCGCCCCTACAGGCAGACCCCTAAACCACAAACCCAACAAAATAAGTTGGTCGGACTACTAGGGTCGTGTCCTAAAAATAACTTTCATTATTTTATCTATTTTGGTGCAAGCGTCCCGCCTGCTAACTTATTGATTTGCAGGCCAGTCGCCGACGCTCCATAGCCTCAGAGCCTCGGACTAAAATTGCAGCTAAGGGTAGCCAAACTCCGAAGCCGAAAGAGAGGCAAAGCTATGGCGACGGAGCGAGGCCCGCACCACAAATGAAACCTATTTACGGGACACGACACTTGCTTGCCGGTGGCGAGCTTGCTGAAGCTGGCGCTCCATAAAAATCTTGGAAGGCCGGATCAGCCTCCCCCGGTTCCTCACCCGGAGGGCGGCTCAACCGGAAAAAGTAAAAAAATCGCCCCGGGACTTGGCAAATTGAGATATTGTGGTATATTAGTACTAGAATACTAGAATCACCCGAGGGAAGGCGGGGATTGAAAGGAGGAGGGCGGCTCAACCGGAAAAAGTAAAAAAATCGCCCCGGGACTTGGCAAATTGAGATATTGTGGTATATTAGTACTAGAATACTAGAATCACCCGAGGGAAGGCGGGGATTGAAAGGAGGAGGGCGGCTCAACCGGAAAAAGTAAAAAAATCGCCCCGGGATTTGACAAATTGAGATATTGTGGTATATTAGTACTAGAATACTAGAATTCTCCCAAGGGAAGGCGGGGATTGAAAGGAGGAAGGCGGCTCAACCGGAAAAAAACAAAAAATCGCCCCGGGATTTGACAAATTGAGATATTGTGGTATATTAGTACTAGAATACTAGAATGTCCGGAGGGAAGGCGGGGATTGAAAGGAGGAGGGCTCAAGCAAGAAAAACAAAAAAATCGCCACGGGACTTGACAAATTAAGATATTGTGGTATATTAGTACTAGAATACTAGAATGTCCGGAGGGAAGGCGGGGGGATTGAAAGGAGGAAGGAAATGGAGCAGATGATGAAGATTTCGGAAGCGGGCTCGCTGGCTCTGCATGGGATGGTCTATCTGGCCAGAGGGAAAAGCCGGCTGGTCCAGGTCAAAAACTTGGCTCAGGTTTTGAAAGCTTCTCCCTATCATCTTTACAAAGTTCTGGAGCGGCTGGAGAAAGAGGGTCTGCTCAGGGCGGTAAGAGGCCCCCGGGGCGGATACCGGTTGGCGCGGGATGGGAGCGAAATCACTCTTCTGGAGGTTTATCAGGCGATAGAGGGCCGGCTCCGGGACCGGGAATGCCTTTTTCAAAAACGGATTTGCACGGGTGAAAACTGTTTGATGGGAGGATTATTGAAAAAAGTAAATAAGGAGTTCAGGGATTACCTGACCAATACCCGGGTTTCAGATTTGAAGAATTTATATCCCAAGGCCAGGGAGGGAAAATGAAAAGGAAAATTGTCAAGATTGACCGGGACCAGTGTAACGGCTGCGGGCTGTGCGTGCCGGCCTGTGCCGAGGGGGCGATCCAGATTATAGACGGCAAAGCCAAACTGGCAAGCGAAGTCTATTGCGACGGTTTGGGCGCCTGCCTGGGGGAATGCCCGGAAGGCGCGCTCACGATTGAGGAGCGGGAGGTTGAGGCATTTGACGCGGCCGCGGTTGAGAAGCATTTGAAAAAGGGCCCCCGGAAGGTTGAAGAAAAACACGCGCATTCGCCGGCGCCTGATTTGCCCTGCGGTTGTCCCGGATCCAGTGCGCAAAATCTGAAAAGGCCCGGAAGGCCTGATCGCGAAACCTCTCCGGCGAAAAGAGAAGCGGTTCCCTCAGAACTGGGCAACTGGCCGGTTCAGATCAGCTTGGTCCCGGTTCAGGCGCCGTATCTTCAGGGCGCAAAACTTTTGATCTCCGCGGATTGCGCGCCCTTTGCGTATGCGGATTTTCATCGCCGGTTGATCAAAGACAAGGTGGTCTTGATCGGGTGCCCCAAGCTGGATGACGCGGGCTTATCTCAGGAGAAGCTCAAGGAAATTTTCCGGCATAATGCCATCAAAGAAGTTGAGGTGGTCTATATGGAAGTGCCCTGCTGTTTCGGATTGGCGAGGCTGGCGCAGAATGCTCTGGCGGAGTCCGGTAAAAAAATTCCGCTCAAGCTGACCAAGGTGGCGATCCGCGGCGAGATTTGCGAGACCAAAGAAATTGACGCTTGCGGGATGGAGGCGCGGCGATGAGATGTCCGGGACAGGACACCCGGTATTGGAAGCCGGGGGATATTTTTGAAGTTCCCTGTCCGGTGTGCGGGAAGGAGGTGGAATTTTTCCGCGACGAGGGCGTGCGCCGGTGCCGGGCCTGCGGGTTCAAGTTCAAGAACCCTAGGATTGACCTGAGTTGCGCGCAATGGTGTCCGCAAGCGGCGCAATGCCTGGGGAGTTTGCCCGGGGTTGAGGGAGGAAGGCTGGACCAGGTGTTGCTGATTAAAAAATTGATTGAAGAGATGAAGAAGGTTTTCGGTGATGACCGCAAGCGGATCGCGCATGCGCTCAGCGTTTATGAATACGCCCAGGAGATTTTTCAGGCCGAGGGCGGAGACCCGAAGGTGGTTTTCGGCGCGGCCCTCCTTCACGACCTCGGCATCCAGGAGGCGGAGCGCAAGCATAACTCTTCTGCGGGCAAATACCAGGAAATTGAAGGACCACCGATTGCGCGGAAGATTCTGGAGGAGTTGAAGCTGGAGCCGGAGATTGTTGAGCATATTTGCAAGATCATTGCCAATCACCATAGGGCGAAAAATATTGACACTCTGGAGTTCCGGATTCTGTGGGACGCGGACTGGCTGGTGAACCTTCCGGAGGAATACCCGAACCTGAATCAGGAAAAGCTCAAGGAGCTGATAGAAAAACTTTTCCGGACCAAATCCGGCAGGGAAAAAGCCTACCAATTATTTCTAAGTGAGGGGTGAAAAAAATGTCCGCCTTACTCTGGGACAAAGAGGATGAACGCTTTTCGGATTTCTGGTTGCGCGCCAAAAAGGAATAACTATATTAAAGCATTAAAGCGGGCGAAAACGGGCAACCCTAAAAAAAGGAGGCAAGAAAATGAAAGGGAACAAAAATCTGATCGGCAAGGCGGGCTGGGCGGTAATTATTATCGGCGTTTTACTTCTGGCTCCGGAGATGACAAATGCGCATTGCGACACGCTGAGCGGCCCGGTGGTAAAGGACGCGCAATTGGCTCTGGACAAGGGAGATGTGACGCCGGTATTGAAATGGGTGAAGAAGGAATCCGAGCCGGAGGTTCGGGAACTGTTCGCCAAGACCCTGGTGGTCCGGGAGAAGGGACCGGAGGCGAAAGAGCTCGCGGATAGGTATTTTTTTGAGACCTTGGTCCGGATTCATCGCGCCGGGGAGGGCGCGCCTTATACGGGCTTGAAGCCGGCGGGAACCGACCTGGGACCTGCGGTAAAGGAGGCTGACCTTGCGCTTCAGACCGGCAAGCTTGACAAGCTCAATAGTCTGCTCACCGCTTCGGTTTCCGGTCAATTGAAGGATCGCTACGGCAAAGTGATGAACGCGAAGAAGCACAAGGACGAGAGCGTTGCTAAGGGCAGGGAATATGTGGAAGCTTATGTGGGCTATGTTCATTTCGCGGAAAAAATTTACGACCTTTCCCATGAAAAAGGCGGGCATCATGAGGGCGGGGAAGGGGCTGAAGAAGATCAACATAAATGATTTGAAAATAAATTTTCAGCAAGTCCAGGAAAAATTTGGCAAAGGAGTAGTATGGAAAAAGATCGGATTTCCGCGCACGAGTCGGTCCTGAAAGCCTACGAGCGGATCAAGCAGGACGGGCTGACCAATATCTGGGATCGGTATGAGGCTCAAGGCCTGGGCGCAAGCCCGGATCAGCGCTGTGGGTTTTGTATGGCCGGAACGCGGTGTGATCTTTGCAGTAACGGTCCGTGCCGGTCGGATCTGGCCAAGGACAAGCGGGGCGTTTGCGGGATCACCGCGGACGGAATGGCGATGCGGATGATGTTGCTGAGAAATGTCCTGGGCGCGTCAACCTATCACTATCATTGCGAGCAAACCATCAAGACCCTGCGCGCAACCGCCAAGGGCAAGACCCCGTTCCGGATCCAGGAGCCGGAGAAGCTGAAAAATTTCGCGCGCCGGCTGGGCGTGAAGAGCAAGAGCGAGGTTAAAGACACGGCTCTTAAGCTTTGTGATTTCGTGGAGAAAGATTTCAATCGGAAGTATGACGAGGAGAGCAGGATTGTGGAGGCGTTTGCGCCCGCGGAGCGCAAGGAGTTATGGCGGAAGCTGGGGATTTTTCCCGGCGGCATTCACGGCGAGATGATGCGGGCAACCTCGTCCTGCCTGACCAATGTTGACGGTTTTTATCAGAGTCTGGCGCTCAAGGCGATGCGGCTGGGGATTGCGATGGCGTATCAGAGCCAGATCGTGAATGAATATTGCCAGGACATCATTTTCGGGATTCCCAAGCCGCATCCGATGCGGGTTGACCTGGGCGTTTTGGATCCGGATTATGTCAATGTGCTTCCCAACGGCCACGAGCCGTTTCTCGGTTTCGCGATGGTCCAGCTGGCGCGGAAAAAGGAATGGCAGGACAAAGCCAGAGGTGTCGGGGCAAAAGGAATTCGCGTCATCGCCAATATTGAGACCGGCCAGGAGATGATTCAGCGGTGGGAGATGGATGAGGTTTTTTTCGGGTTCACCGGCAACTGGATTATGCAGGAAGCGGTTCTGGCGAGCGGGTGCATTGATCTGTTCGCCGTAGATATGAACTGCTCAATGCCGGTTGACCCGATTTACGCGGAGAAATATAAGTTCAAGTTGATCCCGGTGAGCGACCTGGTGGCGTTTGAAGGAATCACGGACCGGATTGATTACCTTCCGGAACAGGCTGAGGAACAGGCCGGAAAATTGTTGCAGATGGCGATTGATAATTTTCCGGAGCGGAGAAAAGCCATCGCGCCGATCATTGGCCAGCCGATTCAGGACGCGGTTGTCGGCTTCTCGCCGGAAAGCATTGTCGCGGCCCTGGGCGGCTCTTTGGAGCCTCTGCTCAACGCGATCAAGGACGGGACTATCGTGGGGGTCGCGGGTTTGGTATCCTGCACCACGCTCCGCGATTCGGGCCAGGATGCGCATACCATAATTATGGCAAAGGAATTGATTAAGCGCGACATTTTGATTCTGTCAATGGGATGCGGAAACGGCGCGCTCCAGGTGGCGGGACTTTGCCGGCCCGAGGCCGCGGACCTGGCTGGACCGGGCTTGAAAAAGATTTGCCAGGCTTTGAAAATTCCGCCTGTGCTCAGCTTCGGCACCTGCACCGATACCGGACGGCTCGCGGATTTGTTGTTCGCAATTGCCATTGCGCTCGGCGATGTTCCGGTTCCGGACCTTCCGGTTGCCGCGGTCGCGCCCGAGTATATGGAGCAGAAAGCGACGATTGACGCCATTTTCGCGCTCGCGCTTGGGCTTTACACTTATGTCAACCCGGTGCCGACCATCACCGGAGGAGCCAACCTGGTCAAGCTTCTGACCGAGGACTGCAAAGAGATCACCGGCGGAATCCTCAATGTGGAGACAGATCCGGTCAAGGCCGCGGAGGGAATCCTTGAGCATATCCAGTCAAAACGGAAGAAACTCGGAATTTAAAATTCAAAGTCATTCACCGCAAAGCCGTAAATGGCGCAAAAAGAAAATTGAGGACAGAAAGTCGTCATCGGTTGACCTTTTCCTCGGAGCAGGATATTTTAAACTTGGGAGAAAGAAGATGAAGCAGTATAATTACACGATCATTTTGGAGAAGGAAACCGAAGGCGGGTATCATGCCTTCTGCCCGGCCCTTCCGGGATGCCATACCCAGGGAGAGACCTATGATGAGGCTATGGAAAATATCAAGGACGCCATCAAGCTTTATATTGAAAGCTTGAAGGCCCATAAAGAGCCGGTTCCCGAAGAAGATATAACGATTAAACCCTTGAGGGTGGTGGTGTGAGTCCCGGCCTGGCTCAGGTTAAGGCGAAAGAAGTAATCAGGGTGGCTTTAAAACTGGGCTTTGAATTTGACCGCCAATCCTGAATTTACGCCATTTATTACCGGAAATCAGACAAAACCAGGATAGTGGTGCCGGTCCATCCCGGAAAAACTCTGAAGCCCAAAACTTTATATGGAATAATCAAAGATCTGGGCTTGGAGCCGGAACAGTTCCAAAAACTTCTGTAAATCCGCTCCTGTAATTTTTACCAAACCGCTTTGGTTGTATTTTAAAATTCAATAAGTTGCGATTCTTTTTGGGCGGATTGGTGGAGGAGGGCATCGGGGTTGGTCTTGCGGAGATAAGCGAGCCGGCGGAATTGGGAATTAAGGAATGGATAAAATTGACAGGCTGAGCGCTGGCTGATAAATTGGCGCTGATGACTAAAGGGAAAACGAAGCTGATGGCGCTCGGCATCGGCTTCAGTCCGCGTCCGGGCGGGAATTCGGACCTTATGCTGGAATGGGCGCTTTCCGGGGCAAAGGAAGCCGGAGCAAAAGTCAAGAGAATTTTTGTCCGGGACTTAAAAATCAATTACTGTCTGGGTTGTCGGTATTGCGAAAGCGAAGGCGAGTGCATCCAAAAAGATGATTTCCAGAAGTTTGCGAAAGAGCTGGAAAGGGCGGACGGCTTGATCATCTCCACCCCGATTTTTTTCCTGAATCTCCCCGGTCATTCCAAGGCGATGATTGACCGCTTTCAAACTTATTGGTCGCGGAAATACTTATTGGCGAGACCGCCCCGGCGCGAAGAGCGAAAGGCGCTGGTCCTGATCAGCGCCGGGTCAGATCTGGAAAATGTTTTTGACTGCGCGAAAAGAACCCTCCGCGCTTTTTTCCAGGTCGCGGGTTTTCAAGCCTGGAAGGAACTCGGCATCAATGCGGTTGATGAAAAAGCCGCAGTCAGAAAAATCTCCGGCTTGGAGAAGAGGATCCAAAAAGTCGGACATAATCTGGTCCGGAGCAAAAGCGTTAAGTTATATGTGAGCCCTGACCCCAATTATTGATGAATCGGGAATTTGGGGGTGCCCTTGCGGCGCTGTTTTTTATTGGCTTTGCCGGATTTGTTCCTGCGAATTTTCCGCCTGCGCTCGGTTTTAATAGTCAGACTGACCATTAACTATCCTCCTTCTAATTTTTTTCTCAAATCAATCCCGGTCAAGTTTAAAGTATAGACCTGACCCCGCTAATGATGATAGGGCGTTCCTTTAATCAGGCTGAAAGCCCGGAAAATCTGCTCGGCCAGGATCAAGCGGGCAAGCTCGTGGGAAAAAGTCAGTTGGCTCAGGGCCAAAACCAAATCCGCCCGTGACCGAACTTTATCCTCCAGACCATAGGCTCCTCCGATAATCAAGGCCAGGTCCAGGCTTTGATGGCTCAATTTTTTAATCAATTCCGCAAATTGCCAACTGTTTAATTCCTTTCCTCTTTCATCCAACGCCACGATAAAACTTCTTTCCGGAAGATTCGCCAGAATTTCCCCGGCTTCCTGCTTTTTCAATTCTTCCAGAGCGCGGGCCTTTCCATCCGGAACTTCTTTGCTCACCACTTCAATTCCTTTTCCCAGCTTCCGGAAATAATCCTCAATCTTCCGCCGAATCATCTGGTCTTTGATTTTGCCGACGGCGATGATCCGGATTTTCATTCGGCCGCGCTCAATTTATTTGGGCTTGCCCGGCTCGGGAATTTTCAAGCGGGGCGCATCCGCCCATAATTTTTCCAGATCGTAAAATTCTCTCAGCCCTTTATAAAAAATATGGACCACCACATCTCCCCAGTCCACCACCACCCATCTCCCTTCCTGCTCGCCTTCGGTGCCGATCGGCTGGGAGCGGGTGAGATGAATCATCGCCCGGATCTTTTCAAAAATCGCTTTGACCTGGACCGTGCTCTCCCCGCTCAGGATCACGAAGTAATCGGTGTAATCCACCAGCTTCCCGACCCGGAGCGCCACCGGGTCTATGGCCTTGGCCGCTCTTCCCGCCTCCACTGCCAAAAGGGCTCTTTTCCTGCTGGTGAGCTTCCTGGAACTGAGACCGGGTTTCCGGGCTGGCTTCTTAAATTTCATCTCCCGTCAAGCCATCACTTCTGATAAAGGCCATTTTCTATAATATATTCCCGAACCCGCCTCGGCGTCAAATATCGGATGGACCGTCCCTCCCGAACCATCCGCCGGATGATACTCGCGGAAATATTTATCTCAGTCACCGGCGCAAAAATCACCTTATGGCCGGAGGTATGATTAAATTCTTGCAGTTGGTCCCGCGAGCCGCGGAACCACTTGAACTGTCCGCGCACCGGCTGCGGGATCATTTTCGCCGGCGCCGCCTTTTTGCTTCCCGGCCTGGTGGTGACAATGAAATTGGTCTCGCGGAAAAGTTCCGGCCAGTGATACCAGGTGTCAATTTCCAGAAAGGCGTCGCGGCCGAGGATAAAATAAAAATCAGCCTCTGCGTTTTGCCTCTTCAGCTCCCGCATGGTCTCAATGGTATAGCTCTTGCCGGGCCGGACGATCTCCAGGTCCGAGGCCGTGAAATGATCGTTGCCGGTGATCGCGAGGGTGGTCATCTTGAGCCGATGCATCGGATCTATCACTTCCTCGTCCTTGTGCGGGGGCTTTGCGCTCGGCACGAAAATCACCTGCTTGAGCTTGAATCTCTGCCAGATTTCTTCCGCAGTCCTCAAGTGCCCGAAATGAATCGGATTAAAAGTGCCGCCATAGACCCCGATGTTCAAAATGGTTCTCCCCCGGTTTTCATTTCTCCCGGACCTGTCCGTTTCCGAAGACCACAAATTTGGTGATAGTGAGTTCCGTGAGCCCCATCGGCCCGTAAGCGTGAAGCCGGGTGGTGCTGATCCCGATTTCCGCGGCCAGGCCGTACTGGAACCCGTCGCTGAAGCGGGTGGAGGCATTGATCATCACCGAGCTGGAGTCAACCCGCTGGATGAATTTCATTGCCCGCGGGTAATTTTCCGTGATGATCGCCTCGGTATGATCCGAGCCGTATTTCTGGATATGCTGAATCGCCTGGTCCAGGCCGTCCACCACCCGAACCGCCAGGATCAGGTCCAGATATTCCGCATACCAGTCCGCCTCGGTCGCGGGCTTTGCCTCCGGAAGGATCGCGCGCGTCCGATGATCTCCCCGGATTTCAACCCCGGCCTGGCGAAAGAGCCTGGCCATCTCGGGCAGAAATTTTTTCGCGATCGGCTCGTCCACCAGGAGCGTCTCCATGGCGTTGCAAACCGCGGGCCTTTGAACCTTGGCGTTCAGGCAGATGTTTTTGGCTTTTTCCAGATCCGCCTCCCGGTCAACAAAAATGTGGCAGACGCCTTTGTAATGCTTGAGCACCGGGATGCGGGAAAGCAGAACCACCTTGCGGATCAATTCCTCCCCGCCTCTCGGGATCACCAGGTCAATAAATTGATCCAGCTTCAACAGCTCGTCCACGGCTTTGTGCTCGGTGGCAACGACCACCTGGATTGCGTTCGGATCCAGCCCGGCCTTTTTCAATGCCGAGCTCAAGATTTTTCCCAGCGCCAGGTTGGAATGGATGGCCTCGGACCCGCCGCGAAGGATCACCGCGTTCCCGCTTTTCAGGCAAAGGGTCGCGGCCTCAACCGTGACATTGGGCCGGGCCTCGTAAATGATCAGGATCACCCCGAGCGGAATCCGCATCTTGCCGATGCGCAAGCCATTGGGCCGGGTCCAGATCCCGGTGATCTGTCCCACCGGGTCCGGCAGTTTGCTCACTTCATTCACGGCCTCGGCCATCTCCTGAATCCGCTCTTTCGTAAGCCGGAGCCGATCCAGCATTGCCAGGCTCAAGCCCTGGCTCTTCCCGGCCTTGAGGTCTTTTTCATTGGCCGAGAGCAATTGCTTTTGCCCTTTGACCAATCCCTCGGCGATCAGTTCCAGGACCTGATTCTTGACCGGGCCGGACGCGCCCCTGAGTTTGTGCCTGGCCTCCTTAGCCCGTTGGGCTAATTGCAGAATTTCTTTCCCCATTTCTCCCTTTGATTACCCCATTAAAATAGCTGATTTGTGCTCCGATGCAAATATAATTAATGTGCGAGCGCCTTCAGGCGCGATTCCATACTGTGCGGGGGACTTTAGTCCCGATAATATTCATCGCTCCCCCGACATCGCCAGATTGTCCCGATGAATCACCTCGTCATAATCCTTAGAGCCGAGAATGTCCTGAATCCGGTCGGTGTGATAACCCTTGATCCTTTTCAACTCGGACGCTCCGTAATTGACCAGCCCTTTGGCCACTTCCCGGCCTTGCTCATCCACAACCCGCACCATCTCTCCGGCCAAAAATCTTCCCTTCACATCCAAAACCCCGCTCGGAAGCAAACTCCTCTTTTGCTCCTTCAGCGCCTTGACCGCGCCCTGGTCAATCTTGAGCTCGCCTTTGGGCTTGCCCGCGAACAAGAGCCAGACTTTCAGTCCGGAGAGTTTCTGCTTCTCGGCCAGGATCACGGTTCCGAGGATTTTTCCTTCAAACAATTTTTTGAGCACTTCCGGGTCCTTGCCCGAGCCGATAAAAGTGATAATCCCGGCCGCAGCCGCAATCTCCGCGGCCCGAAGTTTGCTCTCCATCCCGCCGCTTCCGAGCTCGCTCTTATCTTTGCCGAGGCATTCATAAAGCCTTTGATCCAGCCGGCGCACGATCGGGATCACTTTTGCCTCCGGATGCTTTAGCGGGTCAAGGTCGCACAGGCCGGGAGCGATGGACAGGATCACCAGCAAATCCGCCTGAAGCATCACCGCCACCAATGCCGCCAGCAAATCATTGTCCCCGAACTTGATCTCCTCCACCGCGACCGCGTCATTCTCATTGATGATGGGCAAAATCCCGAGCTTGAGCATCTGCTCCAGGGTGTTTCGGGAATGAAGGTATCTGGTCCGGAGGGAGAAGTCATCGTGAGTTAAAAGCACCTGGCCGACCAGGATTTGATGATCGGAAAACGCCTGATCCCAGTTCCGCATCAGGATCGGCTGGCCGAGCGAAGCCACGGCCTGCTTTTCCGGCAGGGTCAGAGAGCCTTTGTCCCCTCCCAGCAAAGCCCTTCCGCTGGCAATGGCTCCGCTGGAAACGATCACCACTTCTTTTCCCTGCTGAACCAGCCCGGCCGCGGCGGATGCGATGTTATCAAAAACCTCCCGGTCAATCCTTCCCTTCTCATCAATCAGCGCCTGACTGCCGATTTTGATTATTACCCGGCGAGATGCCCTGAGCCTTGCCCGATACTTTTCCATCATTTCACCGCCTTGGTCCCTTTTTCTGAACCCGTCTTCCCGCCGGATTTCAATTTGGAAACCGCCCATTCCAAAAGTTTTTTTAGTCCCGCTCCGCTCACCGCGCTGATCGCCAGCGCTTGATACCCGGCCTTCCTGATGGCTTTAAGCTTTTTCTCAATCAGCTTCTGATCCGGGCGCAAATCCAGCTTGCTGAGCGCAATCAATCTCGGCCGTTTCAGCAATCCCGGATCATACGATTTAAGCTCAGCTTCCAGGACTCTCGCATCCTGGAGCGGATTCTCGCTCGTGCATTCCACCAGGTGAATCAAAATCCGGGTCCGCTCAATATGCCTGAGAAACTGGATGCCCAATCCGGCGCCCTGGCTCGCGCCTTTGATCAAGCCCGGAAGATCCGCGATCACAAAACTTTTGTAGTCCGCGCATTTGACCACGCCCAGGTTCGGAACCAAGGTGGTGAACGGATAGTCCGCGATCTTGGGACGGGCCGCGCTCAAGCGCGAGATCAAGGTGCTTTTTCCCGCGTTCGGAAATCCCACAATACCCACCTCCGCGATCAGCTTCAGCTCAATCCGAATTATGCGCTCCTCGCCCGGTTCCCCGTCCTCCGCCTGACGCGGCGCCTGGTTGGTCGCGGTCTTGAAATGCATATTTCCGCGTCCGCCTTTGCCGCCTTTGACCGCAATCAGCTTCTGTCCGGCCTGATCCAGGTCCGCGATCATCTCTTTGCTCTCCGCGTCATAAATCACCGATCCGACCGGAACCCGGATCACCATATCTTCCCCGCCCCGTCCGTTCATCTGCGACCCTTTGCCGTGTGTTCCTCTCTTGGCCCGGTAGTTCCGTTGGTATGACAGGTCCAGCAGGGTCTGAAGGTTCTCGTCCGCCACCAAAATCACATCCCCGCCCTTGCCCCCGTCTCCTCCGTCCGGCCCTCCGAACGGAACATATTTTTCCCTTCGGAAGCTCATACATCCCCTTCCGCCGTCTCCGGCCTGGAGCTTGATCTCTACCTCGTCAATGAATTTCATCTGCGCTTAGCACCCAAAAATAGTTTAACCATAAAGACTTAAAGCACAAAAAATTGATCATCAATCTACAATCTTGTGCGAGCGACTTTAGTCGCGATAACCATTAAGATAAAAATCAAAAAGGAGGCCGAAGCCTCCTTTGACCCTTAATCCGGCAAGGGTTTATTTCTGAGCCGGAACCACGCTCACCTTTCTTCTTTCCTTGCCCAAAGCCTGATATACCACGATGCCCTCAACCTTCGCGTAAAGCGTGCAATCCTTGCCCATCCCCACATTCAAGCCCGGATGAATCCGGGTGCCGAGCTGGCGGACCAGGATGCTCCCGGCCTTGACCGTCTCTCCGGCATAACATTTCACCCCTCTCCTCTGGCCGTTACTGTCCCTTCCGTTCCTGCCTGCGCCCTGTCCCTTCTTCCGTCCCATCTTATTCCTCCTGTGCGAGCGAGCTTGCTCGCAATTCCTTTCTGTGCATGCGACTTTAGTCGCAATATCTGTAATTTGTAATCTGTAATCTTAATCGCTTGCCGCAGATTTCTCCGTCGGCTTTGCTTCAACCTTTTCCGCGTCCTTAACCGGCTGGTCCCCGACCATAATCTCCTTGATCCTGACCGCAGTGTAATGCTGGCGATGTCCCTGCTTCTTCTGGTAGTGCTTCCGCCGTCTATACTTGAACACGATCACCTTGTCGGCCTTGCCCTGTTTCACCACTTCCCCAACCACCTTGGCGCCTTCCACCTGGGGCGTGCCCACCAGAATCTCCCGGCCCGAAACCATTAAAATCCGGTCAAACACAACCTCTTTCCCCGGCTCGCCTTCCAAAAGCTCCACCTTCACAACCTCGCCAGGCGATACCCGATATTGCTTCCCGCCGGTCACGATCACCGCATACATCTTCCGTCTCCTTTCAAGATCAACTCAAACCCTCAGGATTTCCAGAGAATTCCGAGGAGATGCTATTTTAACCAAATTTCCCGCAAAATCAACCAGGCAGGGAAAAAGGATCAAGGATGAAGGATAAAGGGTGAAGGATGACGGATGAAAAATTATGAATTATGAGTTATGAATTATGAAAAAAACGCTGAAAACAGAAGGGGAATTCTGACCTTTTTATCTCCTTTTCTGAGCCGAAAATAAAAAAAGCGTTAAGCTATCTTAAACAAATCGCCAATTTCTCTAAGTCATTGAAATTCCAGCACAAAAAATTTTCTGTTTAACATTACTTAAAAAAAGTTTCCGAGCCGATTTTTTGGGATTTCCATTGAAAATCAAATAGTTGATTAAGCTAATTATAGGTTTTTTTTGGGAACAATTTTCGTACTTATAGGGGGACCTCGCGTTTTGCCGGGCAAAACGCGAAGGTTGATAGGTTGATAAGTTGATAGGGAATTGCGGAGGCGGCATTTTCTTCCTTATCAACCTATCCACTTATCAACTCCATAAAAACGCATCATCGTTCAATCCCCGCAAGAGCGGGGAAAGACCCATCCGACTGGATGTTCGCGG